>Ga0157364_1000182_pt1 | contig 33245 bp, 18 predicted proteins | sample AttsexASBM2_FD_111476 | JGI IMG/M metagenome (GOLD analysis project Ga0157364, IMG submission 111476) | Fungus gardens microbial communities from leaf cutter ant in Ribeirão Preto, State of São Paulo, Brazil - Atta sexdens ASBM2 | ecosystem: Host-associated > Fungi > Mycelium > Unclassified ...
CGGAGAGAGAATACAAGCACGAAACGAACGACTTAATTGAGCCAGGTCACGCGACACCGTAATGCCGAGTCAGTGGCGGAAAAAAGTTCCACCATCGGTTCTAGATAATTATTCCGAGCGGCCGCGTGGAATCTTGGGCACAATGAATATTCGATGACTTCGAGAGCAGAAAGCGTCACGATCATTATTCATTTTACACGCGCGTATTGTCGGGCAACGTATAGCAACGTACGCGGCTCGCCGGATTATGACGCGTACATACATATTTCGAATTGGTTCCGCAATCCGAAAGCCACGTTTACCTCGATCCATCGATTAATAACGGTGGTATTGAAAAAAAAAAATTCGTGTGCGACAGTTGGGGCGAGAAGTCTAATCGAGAGACGTCACGCGACACGCGCGCGGCAGTCGCCTGTCGCATCGGTCCGTCGATCGGAGAATTGTCATCGGTTTCCGATAATTCGGCGCGATCGAATGGGCGATAGGACCCGGATGGAAACGATGTATCCGGTCTCATATCGTCGCCGAATCATCTGGTCGCGGCGCGGCGCGGCGCCAGCCAGCATGAGGCCCCCTCCCTCGTTAGCTACGGTAGACGAGCTAGTTAGTCGTGTCTCCGTTAGATACGCCTAGCAGGCAGGCAGACTACGTAGTATGTACGTACGTACGTACATACATACGCGATGTGTATTCGCTTCTCGAACCCCACGTGGCTACTATGCGGGTTGGCCTGGGTTGGCCACGTATCGCGCCGGGACGAGATAGAGACACGAGCCACTGTGCATTCATGTACGGTTTCACGGTGCGTCCGTTCACCGGGGTGAGGGGTGAGAGACCACACATGACGCCTCTTAATTAACAAAAGGTACCTGCAACAGCAGCACCGAGAGAGTACCGTCGAGAGGTCCTTGCTCGGTCGACGCCACGTTCATATAGGGGCGAACGCGAGAAATGGCAGATATACGCGGAGTGTATACGGACAAGCGCAACGAGATGCCGCATACGAAACGAAGAGAGACGGATTAAGGAAGATACAAGGGGTTCCTTGTTTCTCACGTCACGTGCCTTGTTATTTTAGCCAGCGAACACACCGAACATCTACCACCACCATCGCTGCCATCGTCGTTTCGTGGCCGCGGCAACATTGACCCAACGGCTTGTACCTTCCCTAATTTTCGTGCGCGCGTGGAACTGTCGAATGATACGAATAAACGGAATAAGCGAACAGCGAAATTCGTATCGGCACGCGAGTGTAACGTTTGAAGCTCTTTCAATAAAATCCTATTGAATAAAATGTCTTACCCTTCTTCCCATGCGAAAGGTGCGAAGAGACGAGATGTCTCTTCGGTGTCTGAAATCGGATTAGCCCGAAGTCGCGGATTACTACGTTACAGTATAACGGCCCAGGTATAAAGCAAATATTTTGAATGGGTTTCGAGAGAGTACGAGCTGACAATAAGATCCAAAACTCGTATTGAATTAATGTTTTTTCACGATCGTTCTATCGTCGACGGTCGGAGAGCCCGTTTCCGGTTCGAAAATGTTGCGGATGTGCTATATCGTCACGTCACAATAGAGGCCCGGCGCCTAGCCAGGTCGGGTCACCATTGTATTCTAGACCGTTCACAGATCACGACCTCCGGGTCTAAATAATGTGAGTCAAGTTCCACGCTCGTCGAGACTTTGTTGAATCGTCATTCAGACTAACGAGAGACACGATGACGAATAGGTCGATACCATTCTTTTATCGATCGATATCGCACGAGACCGCGTGCGTGCGTGGGATATAATCCAACGTAGATGGAGATCGCTAAAAGAAAAGTTGATGGAGATCGTGATTCTGATACTTTGCTCTGGCATGACGATGAGATCGGCGACGAGATGACATTGTATGGGACGGATTAAAATATTCCCACTGATCCGAATTGGTCGATACATCTTAATCCTGGTTAGTGCAAGAGATTGCGTATCACTTTGCACGTGTGTGAAAGTAGCACATGTTACTGATAAGATTTTGTAGAACGGGTGCACAGCCTTATTTCAAGCTTGAACTTTATATACGTGGTGATGTCGGTTGATCGATTTTCCCTCAATTTAATTCACCTGAATTCTTTTTTTAAATTTTTCGTAAAAAGTTCACGAAATGTAGCAAGGCCGGGGATTTACAATTTTTGCGAGAGAATAATCGAATATAGCCCGAAGCGTAACGCACGTACGGCAGCGTGTGCGTCGACGGCGACTAAATGAATTAAAGAGCTCGAAAATGCATGAGCAGCGAGGGCGAGAGTGACGCAAAGAGTGGAAAATGGAGGGTGATGATGCGTATTACACGACTCGATTGCGGCACCGCTACGTTAAGGCGCGTAATTAAGCGAATAACAGAATCAGATACGACTGTTCGCGTGTTACCCCCTGCGGCGGCTTCTTGGAGGGTATATTGATAACAGTGAGAGGTCGAATCGCATGCGTCATGCCGATACACTTCCTTGATACTCTCTCACATATAGCCTTTTGTAATTCCAGACCATTAAAACTAAATGAAAATTCGTACACAGCGTAACATTATCGGATTCATCGCTAAAGTCTCGATACGATATATCAAATGCGCGCCCCGTAACGATCTACAATTCCGCAACGAAATTGTATCGAAGCGATCCGTTCCGTTTTGTCCGAAATAAAAGCGCGATGAAGCACAAAAGGGCCGAGGTAAGATGAGTTTCATAAATTGGATCTGATATCTCCAGGGATTTTATATAGTGCGAACTATAGCTGTAATAATATCACGCGAGCTCATTAAACATGAAAAGCTATTTTAACATTTTATCATTTCGCTTAAATAAAGACAGAAATTGCGGATATTAAACCAAAATGAAGATAAATTTCGAAATTCTTGTATTTCACAGTCATCATTTATAACTTTGTAATTAATTGAGGATAATCAAAAGCCGTGCGCTATAATTTCGTAAAAAGAACCAGAATTTCATCGTGCAAGATCACGACTTCGAAGAATATAAACCGATCGATCGGCCGATATTTCACGATCGCCGTTCCCTCGCATATTCGCGAGGTATCGCTCCAGTCCCCTCTGTTCGCTGATATTCTCCCCGATTTCAACAATAATTGTGCTTGCGCAACTCCTTGGTCGACGTGGCGCGGCGGCTCGCTCGTTTGATTTACGATAATTAAAGCTGACCTGACCTTTCGTCGCAACGGAGAGGAACGCGCGACTCCTTGGCCGGCCGGATACCGATGAGAGACTACGAGATATTAAAAAGACTCTCCCTCTTTCCGCGTCCTCATTCTCATTCCCGATTGCCAATCTTTTTTTTCCTTCTATCTCCGTCTCTCTTTCCTACCTCATCGTAAGAAACGCTCTTTCCGAGACAGTCTGGTGGAACCAACCGGGTAATTGCATGACCGAGCGCGCGCGGCTTTTGCATTTTTGCCCGTGGCGATTTCGCGAGAGCAGATCTCGGCTCCCACCGCACATTGCGGTGTCCAGAGCCTACGTTCCTGCGATCGCTGCGCCGGGTTATATCGCGAACGGTAATCGCGATTTACTTATGATACTTATCGAAGCAGGGAGGGTGATGGTTGCCGGTTGCGGCCGGTCGGCGTGAGTAGCGGGATCCTTTCGAGCATCCGCGATGCATTCGCGCGCCCGCGCGCGGGCTTCTATTATCTTCTCCCGACGCGACGTGTAAGCGCCGCGCTGTGATCGTGGATAACGAATCTGATCGTGAAAGCGATGATATAACGCCCGGCGATTTATAGCGTGATCATCTCGTGAGGTATGATTAGAAACGCCGTCTCCGTTACTATTGCTGGTACACCGATTCGTCACGGTTCGCGTAATTGACTGTACCGTGCGACTAAGGAAGCTCATTTCGAAGCGCGCGCGATAGGACAATCTTCTTTTTGAAGATATATCTTCACCCGTCACAATGGCGAAACTCGCAAAAGTTATCCCTTTGTTGGAGGAGAGGTCGTAAAAACGTCGATCACAAAATCAATTCTGCTGTTGCATTCTCTTCGCAGCCGCGCAAGTTTCCTCTCATACTCATGCGCATCGTACTTATTAAGCTTCGATATAAATCACGAAGCAACTCTAGAGCGCGCACGAATTAACGATCAATTTCTCCGCATAATCCCGCGTCGCGGAACATAAATTTTCGGCCGAGGCACACGCGACGCTATCGGTTTCATAAATTTAATACTCGCGCACGGAGAACGGATGCGCGGAGAGCTTTGCACAGGCGAAAGCCGAAGTTGCCGGGCTTGCAGCAGGATTTGCGCGCGCGAGATGGAGGTATGTATCTGTCCAGTGAAACGCGTCATAAAAAATCTCGCTAGCCGAATACCTTCTCGACGTGAAATTCGGGCAGTGTCAGTTACGAGATAACGAGCGCGGTTGAAAAATTGACGCCGCGAAAGCGGTGGAAACTCGTCGCCGGCGCGCAACGCGGTGTGCAACGGTGTGCGCGGTCTGTGAGCTACCGCGTTCGACGGCGACCAAAACGTGAGAACGCGGAGTCGCTGAAGCGGGACCTCCTCTCCGTAGGCGCACCGTTAATTATTAACGCGGCTAATATTTTTCTCGCCGCGCGGCGGCAGCGCCAGACCAGTCAAGACAGCGAAATTATGACGCGATATCACGTCGCGATAAATCGTCAGGGTAATTATTCACATGAACGCGCGAGTGTGCGTGCGTGCGTGCGTGCGTGCGTGCGTGCATATATTGCATATAATACGTCTACGTCGCGCTCTCACCCGGCAAATTCCGTACGTATATAGGAGAATGGCTCAATGGCCCCGCGTGCGCGGCTTATGATGTGACTTGTGAGTGAGCGGATAGGCGCCGTTTGTTCGCCACTTTCTGCCCGACGACAACGACGACATGATGACGGCATGACGACGGTATATGATGACGTCGACGACGATGATTCTTAAGTTAAGGTAGAGCTATATGTATAGAGTATGACAGACCACCGTGGAATAGTGCATTCGTGATAGGCGCCACGAGCGCCATATAACTCTCCCTAGAATTATTACGAGGTCAGAGGCCGTAATTGTTATTTATCAGTCGGCTGACGCGACTAAGTATATCGCCATTATAGCTTGTTTCCCGCGTAACGATGATAATAATGAGAGCGACAATTATCTCGGAGTTACACGCGATGACTTGGTGAATAGATCGCAATCTTTTTCATATACTTGAAAGGTGCAGTCGCGCCTGTGTCATTACGCCGCGCATTTCAGACGAATAGGGCTTCGTTATATCTTATTTAAGTAACATAACCTGCAATAAAGGCTTTGGTGCAACGGATAAATATATACGTTAGCTTTCATGCAAGGAACATGTAGCGATTTTAACCGCATTACTATATCCGCATTGTCTCGTGAAAACGCGACGTGCTTGTTGAAGATAATTGTTACTTATCCGAGGGACATGCGTGAGAAATGGAAAGCACACTTTACGAGCACGTGTACTGACGCACATGAGATATGATTTCTTGCATCGGTGACCGTGCGAAGAATACGGCGAGATACCGCTCGCCGTAGCTTCCATCACGAGGATGCGCGTCAGAATAGGAATTATTTATCTGCCCCGTGCACACACTACAAGAAAAATGTGAGTAAAGGAAGAAGACGGTGTGTATGTGTGTGTATGCGTTCGTACACTCGCGCTATGTTGCGATTTCTATTGTACCTACAACACGTACCTAGGGGAATGAAAAACGAATGTTTTCAAGCACCGGCACCGTTTGTTCCCGTCGATGTGTGCGCGTGGGCAACGCATGTTTCATACGGGATAATAAGGACAGAGGTCATGTGTATGCGTGTACGCCAAGATTATATAGTTAGATCTTCAAGGAGAAGATGGTTAACAGGTCATAATTGTATCCTCGTTTCGCCCTAGCGTTAAATCATACACATCCGTTTTATGAGACCGTCCGATTACCGGGAAAACGGTTACATGGTACACGAACTAACAAACGCTCGCGAAGATAAGCGATGTCGTGATTGCTTTGCGGGAACGGAATTTGGACAATGCGTGAAAAAGATGTGTCGACGGAAGAATACGGAAGATGGATTACTGAATCGTGTTTGTTTTAGGGCGACGTTGCGGGTGATACTTTTGTCCCGAGTTAACAGAGATTGATTGTCGCGCATTCTTTTTACGTTAACACACGCATATAGAACGCACCAGTATCCGTGTCGCGGTAGATACAATCCGTCGTTAACGTGAACGATGACGATGATATGTCGGGGGCGCTAATTAGTTAGCCGCGGTGTCCCCCCGAGGAAGGAGAAGATTGAAGAAAGAACGAAGAGATTTCCACGTAGTCCAGGAGGTCGCTTAAAAGTAGCTTCAGGGGAACGTAATCCATCATCGAAAACGGGCTGGTGTAATGTAACCGGTCGGTTATACCGACGACTAATCAGTCAGGCTGCCTCGCCGTATAATTAGCAGTCTCTCAGTCTCTTTCTCGCAGCGGATATCTCTCCTGCATATCCGTAACGATCGCTCGTATATACTTTTAGTTACAATACTCGATCTTCCTTCCGTGCCTCTACCTCGTAAAATGCATGCCTCTGTTTTCCACCCGCGATCGTTAGTGAAATATCCGAGTCATGTTGTATTACGTCTCGTTCTGAATATTGCGATCCAGAGCGTTGTCGGATGATATTTTCAAGTAGCTTGTCACGCCGTCATCTCATTAAGTAAGTATGCTATTTACTGAGGCTCGTTTGCGAATCTCTGTCGCGAATTTTATTAAAAATACGACACGCGCAAGATGCATTCGTTGTCCATTGCTTCGCGTAATCGATCACGAAAAGAAGAAATATACGTAAAATGTGTCGATGACGCTCTAAGAGCAAGTAAAAACCTCGGACAAATTAATGCGATCAGCGATTTCATCAACGACGTAACGACATAACGTAATTTACAACATAACAGTAATGTCTCTCGTGTAAAAACGGATGCCCGTAGAAGAACTTGCGTAAATAAGTGGACGTCGCATTTGGCGCGAGTACCTCGAGTGAGAACTGAGAGTACTCAGGCCGCGCGCGGCTCTTCGAATTCACGAGGGATGAGAGGTCATTATAGGCTCGGCACGAGTTAAATGGCGAACTTAACGATCTTCTACGAGATCCTCTCTTCCTCGACTCTCTCGTCTCGACACCGTCTTGCCGCCCGAAGCTTTACGACGTAGCGGCGACGGAGCTTTTTACTCTCGGCTTCAAGTTTTTATTTACCTTCGCCGGATGTGAAAGGACGAACCACTCCGGGCAGGAGCACGCAAAATAACAGGAACAGCGAGCAAGATTTCGGCCTCATCGCGTATCACGGATCACCGCGGTCCAGTCATTCGTTCATCTCTCGCACACGGTGTAAAGGAGGCAAAAGACTGGTTGGAGTCACACTTAAATGCCGTCACTCGACGTCACTCGACACGACACTGGCCACTCGTCGGCTTGATACGAGCCTGCACCTGTAACATAAATGGGAAACAACAATAAGAAGAATTGATTACAATAATGGCTGCGTTTAGCAGAGAAAGCAGTTTTGCAACTATTGTATAATTCTTCAATACTTTGATTGATTCTTGCTTTTAGTTTCTTATGGATTTAAATCTATAAACCAATCATATTAAAGAACTTTACAAAGTTTAGTTACAAAGCTGCTTTCTCTGCTGAATGTAGCTAATGTTATCATAATGTTTCGCAATTAATGCTAAAAAATAATGTCTTGCAGACGTAGACAAAATACGATCGCACGCGCCGTAAATCTTGGGCATTTGGTATAAAGAACATAAATGGAATATACGCTGCGTTTAGCGATATTTCGAGAAATACGATAAACCTATTTCACTGCTATGTTATGTGGAAGACTACTTTTTACACAAAATGGAAATTCTCCTCGCACGCAACGGGGCAAAGAAGTATCGAGGTGAAACGGGTTTAACATCGGTCGCGTCGCCACCACGACGTTGTGTTTCTATCGGAAAGCGTAAAAGACGGTTAAGAAAGTCGAGAGTGCCACTTACGACGTAGCTAGCAGCCCTTACTATTTAAATATTCCAGCGGCGGTAGACACTTTCCCGCACGCGAAATTTCCTTCGCGGCGCCTTCATTTTCAGTCGTTGCTACCGTGAAAGGAACGTAAGGAAAGCCAAAGCGAGAAGGGAAAGGGCGTAATTTTCCCCCGTGGTTCGATGACTCCCTCGAACGCGAAACTGCTGTTTCTTCGGGACGGAGGATTCTGGTCGATAACCGTCGGAATTAATTATTAAACGCGATTCGTCTACTGAGAAATACGATTTCTCAGGATTATCAGGATATACTGCTTGATTCAAAATTGGCAGGAACTTGTTTAAAGCTGTGCCTGAGCCGTAATTCAGAACGAGATTCAGAGTAAGATTAATAAGTAAGAGATTCTAGTAAGTAACATCACACATTAACTTGCGTCTCTATTTAACGTCTCTCTCTACGAGGCATTATAATCCGAGTGTTACGCGAGAGTTATTCTCTCTTATCGATCGATACTTAAACTCCCAACGAGATTTAAAATTCACGCAATGTGTGCATATCATACAACAAAATTCGCGTAGAAACGTATGATTGTGAGCACGCTTAGCGTGCGTATGCAAAGCTTGTTAGTACTAAGTTATACGATCCCATCGAGTTGGTTAGTTGAAACACGACTAAGGGATCGTTTATCATTGTCGTTCGTCAAGGTCTTTCGCTAGATGTTCGATTACATCTGTACTGTTGTGCAGCAGCTTTCTCGTGAGTAAACGCAATAGAATAAAGCAGAAATAGTGAAATTTAATATGTTGCGGAAAAAAGTATTAAGTCATTTTAAGTTCCGTGCAAACTTTACTCCAGAAATAATCAAGATAATAAAATTTAATCGTCATTTACCATGATATTTTATGAATAATTAGGTTAGGATATATATATATAGTTTTTTTTAAATATATGTGTAGCATGCTATCTCTGTACATCATTTCAATACTGTAACTTTTTTTTAATGCCGGAATTAATAGTTATTAGAATTCTTATGTAATCTATAAACATCTTATTTTATATTCCATGCCAAACTAAATCTGTGCACATCGATTTTCAACAGAATAAGTTCTTTGAAAATCGATAAAACCACTGTTGTGTGCTGAATATACAGGTCGAAAAATGCTCTTGAAGATTCATGACGTGGAATAATCCGACGAAGATTCATGCAACATGCGCATTATGTGGCCACGTATCGTGGTACCCTCTACAAATTTCCCATCTCGGGCTCGTCCTAATCCTTCGGGACGAGAACTCAATTTATAAACGCGCTTGATATTATCCATTCAAAGTTTTAAAACACTCAACGGTATTGCGCCATGTGCGACGGCCACATGGCATTTCACACTATAGTTGACACGAATCCGCTTGTTCTCCGCTTGGACTCCATTTGGTTGGAAAAGCCGGTCAAAAAAGCCGACTACCGGTCCCTTCTTTCTTTCGTGATATTTGTTCAGGTAAATATATACCATACAGGTAACCGTCTTGTAGCAGAATGTAGGCGCATCGTCAGCGTTCACGACTAGCGAGCAAAGATGATATTCTTTTTCGTAGCAAGTAGAAAGCGAGCACGATACGAGAGCGGTTTGAGTGTTCGCGATGCATCTCGAGTATCGTATGACAACAGGTAGAGCAACTACCAGACTGGACTTAGCCAAAAGGATTCAGCTACCGGTTCTTGACGCGATTCATCTTTCTCAATTTAGAAGGGTCAGGGATTGTATGCATTTATTATATTTTATTATACAGTCACATATTTGAGAAATCTTGATGAACGATATTATGCTTGTGGGAAAAAGGTCAGTCGAATAGAATAGATGCGATTATAAATTTTATTGAAGTCAAACGCTCCGGTAGTTCAATTTTCGCTGGCAATAAACGGAGATAATCCTACCGGATTAGTTGGATATAAATTTCAACGTCTTAATAATCGATAATTTTAATGAACGAATTTCTTCTTGTTTCACGACGTACTAATTTAAATTATTAGAACATACGATTTTTCATGTAAATTTCGATTTCTCATTGCACGAAAGCGTATTAGAAATATTTCTCTTGTTTCATTGCTTCCGTTTGTTCTGTCTACATTCCACAAGACGCGTAACGCGTCGATGTGCGTTGTAATTTAACATAGTTTCCGCAGAACATTGTATACGTCACGAACGTGCGAAACTAATCCACGAAAACCACGTGAGCATTCCTCAAGGATGAACCGACAACCACAAGGAATCCCTTTGGAACACGCGTCGAGCCCTGTAGGTACTATCCAGAATTCCGCCCCGAAGGTCGACTGTTCCTTCTTTGGTTCGTTTCTCTTCATTTTTCGTCTCTCTCTCTCTCTCTCTCTCTCTCTCTTGCTTCTCGGTAACGTAATCCGAGAAGATTACGGAGCGAAATAAACATGTCAACCTCCCCCGCGGCGCAGCGGCCGCGGGGATGTGGGTTCGCAGCGTCTTTATAGACCGCACGTAGAGGATATCGCCTTTCTTTTCCTTTGCCGCGCGCTGCCTCTTCCTTGGTCCTGCCTCGTGCTTACATACATCGTCTTCCCTCCACGTTCGCTCGTTGGCGACGTAGATTCTTCTTAGATACCGGTCCTCCTCTCGCCGGCTGTTATTTAGCCCACGGGCAGATGCGTCTAGTCAGGTTCACATGAACTCGATCGGTCACGCGCTCTATCTGCATACAGATCTGAATCCTCTTCAATCAAGGATAGATCATCGCGGTTTTTTTTATTTCCATCAGATCGATCGTATCAGCCCGCACGTTTTTTTCCCCTCTGCGTATAGTCATAAATATCGTTCTTGTTTGAAAAAAAAGGAGAGGGATATTAAGAACGAGATGATTCCACTCCGCGAGAGTGGGAACCTGCGATTTCGTGGAACCTGTACAAATACGTGACTACCTGCGGCAGGAGGATTCGATTTATAGTCGTATCTTTCGAGGCACACCATGTTTCAACGGCTTAAAGCGTTTGTATTGTCGGGAAAGATGTTTGCAGATGTTCGAAGACGTGTCGATGTGGTTATCGATTTCTAGTGGTTATTAATAGTCTATAACGGGATGGATCCCACTTCCACTGGTTTGTACATCTAGACGAATAAAAAGTTTTTTTTTCTACGATATCAATATTCCGTCGACGTAGTTGGTGACCTCTTCACTTTCGCGATACGCTATCGGATTGCGAAAGAAAATTATTTCTCCGCATTTGTACACACGGCATTTCAATCGTAATGCACAGTAAGACCTTTTATTCAGGAGATCGCGGTACACAACATAAATTATCTGTTCGTGAGTATCGAGGATACTATCTCGCGTTTAACGTCGTTCTACGTGTAGCGAAGTAAACTCCGATGCGGCGCGTGCTTCGACTTCCAACATAAAGTAAGCGTAATAACTCGAGAGATCAAAGGAAGTCGCGAGAAGAGTTTAAAAGAGTGCAACCCATAAAATCAAGCGTCGCGCTATCCATGAACTCCTCAAGACTACTTCTCACGCGAGGTAGAAGGAAGGAATCGAGTGAGGTGAGCAACGATGTCACGATTTCAGGCATCCGGGTACAAAAGGTCTTTACAACTTCCACTATGAAGCGAATCGAAAGATCTGATCCTGGCTAAAGAGTTTTTTCCCGATCCATGTTTGGCAATGTCTGTAACTCTCTTTTCAAGGGCATTGCCACATCGCGACAGTATTCCAGAGCGAAAGGGATGAAAAGTTCGACATCGCGTCGCGTCAGCTCCACTCGCTCGACCAAATACCGAAATACACCTTCCCTTTGCTCTTTGATCGTTTCATCGTCCGCGCACAGAGCGGTGGCTATGTAACGCGGCTACGGTTCCTTTGCGCGTAGTCATCTCGCAAACAGGAACGCCAAGAAGCGCGGCAGAACTGGCTGAAAATATACCACGGAGACGATCGCACGCGCGCGCATGTTTCCCCGATCTCGATGGAGGATCAAACGTTCCTGCCCTGGCTTTTGGTCTGCGAAGTGAGTGCGCCGCGCCTGGAAGTTATTTCGACGTTTTTGCATGAATATAAAGTACAATGCGACTACGACCGCCTCGGGCGAGATCTCCTTCAACACCGCGATGGAGCTATGCACACGATACTGTTGACGATGAAGCCAGGAGATACCGAGGAAACGAGGACGACGCGCCATTCACCTCGACCGCACATATATCGGTGGACGTAAATGAGAAGCTCTCGCCAGCGCTAGCGCCGGCGTATGAGATTTTTCAGGCGTTCGGTGCCTTCGGGTATTACGATGTGTAAAGAACGGTGGGGTCCCCTTCTCCGGAACCTGTAAAGTTCCTCGATTTTATCTGCGCCGATAAGAAATCCCGCGTGCAGTAAAAGTTCGTCGGAAACAGCGCGGTTGTTTACGGCGGATGTTCCGTAAGGTTTTTCTCGTCGCGCGTGACTTTTCCTCCATCTAAGCAACTTCGGTGGTAAGGTAAGCTACCGGTAAAAAACTCACTTTTGTCTAGAGATTCCTGAGCTATTCAAATTTCACAAATATGGTCCGAATTTAAATTTTTATACTACATTTTTTTTAAGGATAACTTGCATCTACTTAAGTGTTCTACAAATTATGAAGAACCTACTTTGATAATATTATACTTAATTGCTTTTTAAATCTCTATTTCTATAATTTTATTTCAATCGACATTGAAGCTATAAATGTGTTCAAATTTTTACGAGACTCTGACACAAAACAATATGTGGAAAAAATTTCACAAATCGAAAAAATTTCTAGTCGATAATAATGGATGAAAATTCTGACTATATTAATCAGATTTCTAGTCGAGATAACCAAATATGATGGACATTTGGATGGACAATCGGAACTTCAATTTATATGATTAGAATCTTCTGGTTTGTCCATTTTCGACCAGAAATTTTTCTCGATACATCTAATGAAGACCTATTTTGATGATATTATTCTTATTAATTCCATTTTAAAACCTTTAATTTTATAAAATTAATTTTATGCTACTTTGAAGCTATGGGCAGTTATTATTGAAACGCATTTTTATTTCAATATTTTTTATCCGGATTTATTTAGTTTTATTTTGTTTTATTACTTCGATAACTTCGGGGGATAAAAGCGTTCGTCATCGCAAATTTATTTGAATGAAACGAAACTGCTCGTTTCTTTATTATCTTCATTTTGCCTCTTTCCTTCGTGCATTAACTCTTTAGATTGTCCTCCATCGTTATCGATCAATCAAATAATCTTTTAAAGTGCTTAACGTCTGCCCATCTGCCGCGTTCAATCGGCATCTTACTCACCGCTTCTCGATTTGTATCGAGTCGTGTTCTCGTTCAGATTGCGCCGTTACCAAAGCCAGTGGGCTTTAAAGATCGATCGTTCGATCGATCCGAAGACACGGTCGTTTCGCCACCGCCGAAATTCGTCGACGCGTGAATATATTTTTCGCACGCGGACACCAGGCTCTTGGCCTCTTTTGTTCGGAGCAGGTAGGCGCTTGGTGTTCTCACGGAGGCCCCGAATGAATCGACCGCCGCAGATGGGGCCCTACGCGTGCCAGGTGGGCCCCTTTCAACGATGCGCGAGATCCTCCCGAGCCAATGCAACAACGGTGTTCCCTGCGAAGGAACCGATCGAAACCGCGATACACGGCGCTCTGCGTGGCGGCCCAGGCTTCGTCGATCTTGACGGCGAGATAAGGCGAGACCATACCGAGTTTTTAATAGCCGAAGCACGGAAAGCGCTTCATACGATGGGGACGATCGTCGGTTGGTCGGCTCACGCACTCCCAGCACGTACGTACGGGCTTCCTGTCTTCTTCGACAGAGCATTTGCACGCCGATCTTTTCGTGTGTACAGTGAAACGGAAGTTTGAAAAATGGGCGCATGAGGGAGGGGGGAGGGGGAGGGGGAATGAGAAATGCTCATCGAAGACGCCGATGGCGGCGACGTAAAATGATAGACGTCTGCATAAAACCGTCGGACTCGACACGAACGTGACCAATGCGCACGAATGTGTAACCTTCTGCGAATAATATCGCGTGTGAACGGCGTATTAACCCGCCAGGAGTATCGGGCCAGTTTCTACACGGATCCCGTGGAGATTCAAGAGTGTAGGTCTCGCATAATAGTTTCACTCCAGAATATCCCGACGTGATATTTTTATTCATAATGGGTGGGGGAGGGAATTTCAACGAAAGCATTATAAAGCCCGCGCACACGGCAATGAAGCTGAAATTGCACATTGAGAGGGAGCAGGAGGAGCGATATAAGCTCTTGTATGAATTGGCTTCTAAAATACCCCAATCAATATTTGAAATTATCGTTAAAAAGTAACATCACTCTCATTTTAATCGATTACTATTTATTATAATTAACTATTAAATTCAAAAATAAACGAAATTGTACACTTCATTCATGCAATCACGCCAAACACGTTTGTTTGCTACTAATTGTAACATCTATCAAGTTCTCTTTCAGCGAGAAAGCGCTATTATAATTTCAATTTGTGGCCTTTAACTGTTGTATGAAAAAATCCATGAGCGTTTTGTAAGAAACATGGACCGTCTCTCGGTGTATAATTATTTTCACTCTGTTACATGAAGGAAAGCGGAAGTTAAAAGCGCGGCTAGCGTCGATACGGAACCGACACGAACGAGAAAGGCAATGTTGGTTGAAAGGCAAACTCCTGTCGGTGACGGGAACATTCAAAGAAGCGCGCGCGTGTCACGCTCAGTATATTTACAGAAAGCGACTAATGTAATAAAAGCAAGAATAAAGGGATCCATCGGCATAACGTGCCTTGCGTTCCACTCTTCATTATTTTCGAGAACCCTTCTCTACGCTGCACACGGTTCCGCGTCGTGACGATCATCACCCATAAGCGACAGTTATTCTCGTTTAATAAAGTCTCCAATAAAGTCAAATAAGGTCCCTCATTTTCAATCGCCAAGCACCACCGGCGCGGTCGATCGAGATGTTTAGTCAGTGGTCGCAAGAGTTTCTCTCTCTCTCTCTCTCTCTCTCTCTCTCTCTCTCTCTCTGTCGTAATCATTTTGAAACCGTTCGATCTTCCGTACCGCGCTTCCAAGTTATTTATAACGGCGGAATCATGCGTCACCGGATTGCTCTAGATAACATTTATCGATATCTATCGATTCTAGTCACGCATGAATTTTTGCAACAAAGTAGAAATCATGAAGCTTTCTATTCTCTTTTTTCTCTCTCTCTTCTTCACATTTTTTTTAACATACCTATTATCACGAAATTTATATGCGCGGTTTAATTAGTTAACGTTCCTACAATGAATGGTACGCGAAAATATTTCAACAGACATGACTCTGCAAAATGGAACAAAGCGTTAATTATTAATAGAGTACCATTGATATAATTAATACATTTTGCAGTTTAAAGAGATAGCACAGAATTATTAATTAATAACGCTCAGTCAGTAAACGCGTGCGCCATGATACATCGAACATTTTCTATCCCAAGCGATTTATTCGTGCTACAAAAACGCAATCTTTACGATCAGTCATGAGGTCGTGAGTGTCACGACCTAAAGATTCACAGTCAATAAATGCAGTATAAAGTTGGTAATGTTATCGATTTGTTGGAAATAATGCTGTACTTTCAGCGTCATTTTCCTCGTTATAATCGCGCAAATGTCTGATCTATCGCAAACGATAGATATGATCGTCCTACCGGAACATCATTGAAGGGGCTGTAATTGAATCGACCGTTTTGCAAATCACCATCGACAATCCAGCCAATCTAACGACGTAATAGCGCCGTTTTATCGAGAATCGACATTGCGCACGTATGAATCTGGTTCTATCTGGTAATCTCCAGACTTTCGGAGATGGTTCCCCTTGTAATGTATATATTTCGCGTATTTACGAATAAATATGGAATAGGTAGCAATGCGAGTGCAATTTTAAAGCTTTCCGAATAAAAGATGCAGGCATGTATCTGACGTAAATCGCCAGCAACTTACTGCTGCCGTTAAAAGTCCTACCGAACCTACGTGCTCCTGTATATGTAATTCTAGTAAGTGCCTTCGAATACTTGTAAATCTTTATTTGACGTTGCACACGGGAAGGATACTTTACGATTACGCGTGCTCGCGCACGATATTCGTGGTTACCGGTCGCCCGGGAGCCATTTATTGACATATTCGATTGCATTTTATTTACGCCCAGCTTACCCTGCACATATTATTTTATCCAATAAAACTGAAATAGATTTAGAGATAATCCGTAAACTTTCCGCATATTTCGTTTCTCGGCGAGGTCTCATGCCGCAGGCATAAAGGAGGAATATAAACATAGTCCCGATGAAGCAACAAGTAATAGCGTATATCGCGAGTTAATACTGCCTCGTGTAATTTTTCCAACGACTTCATTCATTTAATGCGCAGACCTGTAATATGTGTACATATTTTAGCCTGCGAGACCAATAGTGGCTGTATATGTATGCGGTTGAAGATTATAGTCGCTTCGCGCAAATCCGGTAGTTGATATCGGAAAATGATCATCGAGTTGCGCATAAAGACCGGAATTTATTTTATAATATTTTGGAACAAGTCAGATAGAGGAGGCTCGTCTCGTTTGAGAATAAAATACGCCACGAGTTTTTAATGGGCTCCTGGAGACTTTTGGATCGCGTCGATGCGGCGCAGCAGGAGAGCAGGGGTTAAATGTTAACGTCCATCTTTTGATTCGGTCCCTAACGGGCTTTTGAAAATGTGCAGCCACTGGAATCAATCGGGAATATTCGTAGTCCCTCGAAAGCATATAATGAATTATCTCGATTAGTTATCTGAAACATCGTGACTATTTTCCAATATCAAAACATCTTCATTATGAAAGAAAAAAAATGTAATATCATTTAAATTAAATAAATTTATAAATTTAATAAATAAACTATTTATTTATATAATTGAAAAATATAATATCTTAAACTGCTAGAAAGATATATCAATTTTCTTTATATTGAACTGATATTAAAATTGTTGCGATTTCGAGACACATCCTGTTCCGATTTTATTAATCCACTTCACAATTTTGTGAAATAATTTACGTCATCATCTGCATATGACAGCATTTCAGAAGTGAATATGTACTACATTTCTATCTATGTCTCAGGTAAAAATGTTTTTACAACGCTATCGGAACGCATTTCCTGAATCGACACGATACAAGAAAAAATCCACTACACGATGTATTACGCAACTAACATCGGATATCACTTACTCGTGCAGCCAATCAGCGAACCGTGGTTATCCATAAACCGGCTGGCACTTTAACCCCACTGCACTGACACTGGCGTTATCATTGTTGCAAGTTCGTTACACCGCGCGTCGCAACGTCATTCTTTAATCTCGAATGCGATCATTGAGACGCGTATTCGTTTTTCGATTGAATAAAAAACTATTTCACATTGATCCCTGTTCACGTACTTGACAACCAATTTTGAAAACGTAAAAGAGCACACCAATTCCCTTCCGTCACGGGGAAGTCATTCACGCAGTTAAAAACTCAAAGTTCGGTCTTTGTAGTTGAACGTCAAAAATGTTTCCCTACAGGTACGAATTGTGAGAAACGTCGCTTTCACCCCTCGTGTATGTTTCACGGGCGGTACGGTGCACGCGCACGTCCCAACATACGAGGGTACGCGTTTCGGGATTAGCCGTTAAAAGCGGATAAACACCAGGAGCCCCAGCACGCGCGGCTCATGTCGGCCAACTGACTGAACTGACTCGTAGCGTAGAAACCTCGGGGCCCATCGCCTCTCGGGCGCCGGTGCTGGGCGAACGTGGTTGTGACGGTGGTGGAGGTATCGGTGGTAGTGGTAGTGGCGGGTGGTAGTGGCGGTGGTGGTGAACAGCAATGGTGGTGGCGGTAGTAGTAACGGCGGAGGCGAAACCGTGATGGTATAGGTGCTGGTAGAGGTGGAGAGGCAACTAAGAGGAGAGGAGTGGGAGCGTAAATGCTGTTCTGCAGTCGTTCCTGTACACGCGGATCGGATGCTGTGGAGTACCGTCTCAACTGCCATACGAGACGGAGCGTACCAACTCCGTATACAGAGAGATGGCCGCAGACTTTGTCAAATATTCATTCTATCCACTTGTCGTAGTACATTGCGTGCCCTCGCGTAGTACAATATTTGTCCAGGTTGCTTGTTTCCCGATTACTCAAGGGACGCTACAGGGGCGACTTTCGGAGCGTTCGATGGTTACGCGTACCTACTTGTTAGAAATGTATGATGAGACCACAAGTAATCGAAATTGGAGAAGAGAATATTTTACACTAAAAAGTCTGCAAAATAGTATTTTGAGGGCGAAAGGAATTGTCGAAACCGAAAGTCGTACATCAAACGAGTAAAAACCATTTCTTATTTGTTTGCTGCCTTTTGCTTAAGTAAAGAAAGGACCGAAAGAAAAGGCAAAATCCAGGAAACCGAACAACTATCCTTCTCTCTTTGTAGGATAGCGGGGTTCAGGTTAAGCATAGAATCCGCTCCGTTTCGGCAGTGCATAAATTTGTTTTTTCACCAAATAAATACGCTGACCATTTATTTGCGATTCTCGTTGCCTACCTCCGTCCTTCTTCTCATATTCCCCAATCGTCCTTTGCCTGCTCGCCGACGTGACGTGGCCGTACTTGTCGCTACATTCGATAAATAAATATTGATTGTCGAGGTAGAGGCACCGCAAACAAATCCATTAATAACACAAATTCAACCCCGCAGAGGTATGTGCGTGTACTCACGGAATCTGGGGGCGTGAATACACGCGCGTTGAGTTTCACCTGTACCAATCTGACAGCCTCACAACCCACCGTTCCTAATTCGACGTTGTCGGTGTCAATTTATGTCTGCGGGTGGATTCGGCGTCACGGTAGAACAATTTAATAACGTTCATTTCCATGCATTTCCCAATTTGGTCTCGTTTCTCTCTCTCTCTCTCTCTCTCTCTCTCTCTCTCTCTCTCTCTTTCTTTCTCTCTCTCTTTCTCTCTCTCTCTCTTCAGCTGATGATCATATGGTTTACGAAAAGACGAAGAGCCGATATCACGAGTGCGAGAAATGGTACAAAAGAAAAAGAGAGTATGTGAGAGAGAAACTGCTAATCGGTAGGAGAATCGTAGCCAGCGGATTCGTACAAATTCGCGAGTCTGTAATCAAATATAATCCTTGATGTTTAATATCCAACTTCGCGGTATGTCTCGTTAACGCACACTCAAAAGCAAACATACAATGTTTCATCGATAGTCCGGTTTCTCCCTCTTCCCTTCCGCCTTCTTCTTCAACCTCGAAGGAAATATGTACAAGGGGATGACGGACACTGGAGGGATAGATTCTCCGAAAATTAATTTTCACAAGAAACAATTCCTTTAATTTTAAATATATTCATTATGGTGCAATGTATAATAAAGAAACGATCTTGCGTGCCAGATCTCGCGCTCGTTTAATTGGTCAATCAATATTCTACAATATTCCATTGGAGCTTGAACTTTCTTTATGCACCTTTTCCTTTTCTTTTTTAACAAGTACGTTATTTTCTCACGCGATCTATATCGGACATTTGTCTCTGACACAGATAGAAAATTATGGATTTCTCTTCTACTTGGATTTTTGCTGTAAGAAAACTTATCGATATTCCAAGTTAGAGATATAAGGATTGAATATTAAAAATAGATCATAGATATCTAAATGCGCATATGCCAAGCATTGTGATAGCTATAGCAAGGTGAATACCCGCGCTATATAAGATATGCACTATATAAGATATCGCTATAAGAATTTATTTGTATTTCCATTGACTTATCGTAACTCTCTTATCATAAATTATTTCCGGTAAAATATCGATTAAATAAATTTAAATGCGAGCAAGCGAAATTTTCTATTCAAATGTGTCCATTAATATCATTTGCCTATTTGACTCGTGCCGGATTCGCACATTTGTGCATTCGTTATTCATAATTACGTAGAATCTCATATCTGATCCTGATAACATAGTAATATGATGTGGCGCGTGTCTTGCTCATATTCCTCTGTCATACGACTCGTAATCGATAAATGAGAATCCTTCTAGGTAGACAATAATATAACAAGCAAGAAGGAGATGAAAAATTGTATCCTTTCAGCGAACCCTCGCTCTATCGTAGTTTTACTTGGTGTCTCGAATAGAGAAAATGATTACCTCGTAATCCTATATAAACACGGTTATTTTTATCCCATTATGGGGCGGTTCGGTAACGGACTAACGTGTGTAGCCTTGAGTCTGCATAATACCACATTCGTTGTGCACGAAGCTTTAAAGGCTGCCGACGGCTAGGGATGACCGCAGGATCCCGGAGGGTGTACCGTATGCCACACCCCCTCTCGTCTGTCGCTACGAAGCTGCTTAACAGCGGGGGGTGAATGTGCCTGGTCCATGATACAGGCTTTTGAAATAGTCCCTGGGTCCTTCGAAGGTCTTACGTGTACGATCCATTCAAAATCTATGCCTTCGTCTTCGGAAGGGATCGTTATAACATGTCTCAAAAAAAGGTATATAGTAGCAACAACTAATGATGATTCGTCAAATAAAATATTTAGTGCGCAACGAATGCACAACAGTAAAGCTCACAAAAATGAAATAAAAGATACTTTTGTATACTTGAAAAGATCTTATGTACACTTAAAACGAATAATGACTTTTAACTAAAATCTTTTTATTAGAAAGAAAAATTATTAATTTATTGCTCTCTCTCTCTTTATTGCTCTGATTTGACATGTTTATCGAGATATTTTTATAGGTATTATTACACGTAATTATGCTTTTTTTTACAATGTTTCTGGGGAGACAGATTCTGTGCTTCACAGAGTGACGACGGTTAAGAAACAGGCCAGTTATAGTAACACATGTTACGCACTCGTTCTAAAAAATTTCGGTTGCACGCCCATGAATCGGATATTTCTCATTTAGGAGACTCTTTCTAATGCTTAATGATGCACAGCGCTATGTGGTATCGTCAAAGTACGACTGTCTCTTAAAAACTTACCGGAAATTGATCCTTAAATAGAAAAAAATCAAACGAAACAGTTGGAAATCAGCAATTTAAGAACATTCAATGCTTATTTCGATGAAGAGATGCAGATATATAACGAGTCTCTTTTTCGTGCGGAATTCATCTAGAAACACCTCGTAGAACGTTCGCCCGATAGGCCGTAGAATATTTTTTTTAGACCCTTGTATTCACTCTCGTGGGTTGCTTTTCTTGAGAGGAAACTCTTGTAAGGTTGTTTCGTTTCGCCAGGAGGTCAACGGAATTCGAAGATGCCCCTCTCCACCACCGCTATATCGTTTTCCCCTTCGAAAAAGTAAACCAGAATCTATAGTTGAATTGAACCGGGGATGAGAGGCGATTCGGGTTTACATAAACAGAAAAACTCGTATTCCGCATAAATATGTATAGAATATTGTATTGTGAGAATTCATAGTAGATGATTAAGGTATAAAGAAATACAAAATTATTGGAAATTTCCTTTTTTTACATGTATAAAAAATTGGAATGTAAAAATAGAGCATATATTTATTTGCTTGATGTATATATTTGTGAATATAAATATTTATTTGTGCATTACAAATTTATTTCTTATTATTGATAACTACAATATTAAATAAAAATCGATCGATAAGATTATATACATATAAGTGAAAAATGCCGTTCTTTGTGTAATAATATTTATTATGAATTTTTCCAATTTTCAATTGAAGCAAATTGAATGTGCCGATTATTTATTGGTCTTGAAACGCAGTCTAAGAACTACAATTTACGCGCACACGCGATTTCTTATACAGTAAATGTATATGGAAAAAAGATTTTACTGAAATGTTTAGAAATTTACTTAAGATAGTTATACCCCAAAATGCATTATTCAAGAATGTCTTGAAATTTTCGTCTTAAGTAATTTAGATATTAATACATATGCCTGTAAAAGATGAGCTCGAATTACCGTCCCATTTTTTATTTTTGATATATAACCAATCAAACATCGTAAATTTTTCTATATCTACCATTGTAACATATCTATTTTTGTTGTGATGCGATATAAATTTTCATATAAATGTAATAATCTCGAAATTATATTCAAAAAGTTAATGAAAAACAAGTCTCAAATAATTAAATTCGTGAGGAAACTCATGTAACAACACCACAAATATTTATCGCATGAAAGTTTGAGTCAATAAAATCTTGATTTTATATATTTTCTCGAGAACATCTATTAGGCAACGTTGCACTTTCGAAAACCGACAAGGAGGTTGTCTTTCACATTCTTGTCGTTTCTTCGTGAGAGAGAAAGAAAGCTTACACTTTTTTTGCTAAAACTGTACTTTTGATATATTTTTCTTTATAATTCAATTGTGCAGACATTTTTTTTCCGTATAAATATTTTGACAGATAACTTATGCCTATATGTCTGCTCGCAAAAATGCGATGTTGCCACGATCTAATTCCTCTTATTTACAATGTGATATGGAGGTTTCCTTTTTTTTCTTAAATCAATTTATTTTATTATGATTTAATATTGTAAATATATAAAATTCGTTTATATAAACTTCGTTTTATAATTTTTTTAGATTTTACATAGAGCGATATATTTGCTTGAAATTTAGAGACATGTTTAAGTCTGTCTCTGACTCATATAGTTGGAGTATAATTATCTTAAATAACTCTGAAAATAATTTTGTTGAACAATCAAAATATTTATGTAGAATGATTAGCGCAAGCATGATGAGCGAAAAAATTTGATATTCTAACCAGTTTGAACGTCTCATAATTATTTCGATAATCCAATTATATGTACGTATTTTCAGATATCGATTTAAATTATAGATACTTTAGCTTTTAAAATTTTCATATAAGAATAAAATATATGAACAAAGAAAAGGAAAACAAAAGAAGAGAACAATGCAATGCGACTTACTGACGATGTCGTATCAACAATTTTTGCAAAATTGACAAACGATCGTAGAAAATTTACAATCACTGCGGAACATACGAAATATATACAGTTTTTCTGTTTGTGCATGTCAGCGTGTCCATTAATTTTCAAGAAGAAAATCGATGTCGTCTATCTAGAATTACGAAGCCGATGTCTCTTCGAAGACCCCATGAGTGAAATTCGAGCTTTCTCGTAAAAAAAGGGACTAAAACAGGCGGAGAACGGAGGAACCAGGAGGAAAAGAGCAAGATGAAAAACTCGCTCGATGGACCCTTACGAAGCGTCTCGAGGGTTTCACGAAGATATTGAAAGGACCAAAGACAGAAGACGAATACGCCACGTCCAGTCGATGCATTCGAAATATTTGATGGTAGGTTTCGGCCGTGTACGAAGAAGGAAGAGAGTCCTTCGAAAATTGAGTCCTTTATCTAGAAGATAGGATCTCTCCGTTCTTGAGAGCTCACCTAAAACAAAAATATATTCGGTTCGAGAGAAGTGCTCAGGTAGGCAAGCGTACCCATTGAATCGATTTCAGCCTCGAGATACATGTCTCTCGTGATGCACGTTGCTAATAGTATTTAATGGAATCGATAAGTTCTTGTACGACAAATCTCTGGTATTCTGCGTATAAAACTCGCGTCAATCGTAAATTCGATCTACTCTCGATTAGAATGTGACCAGCGCGCTATTTAGTTCTTCGAACGGCATTTCTATATTATAGGGCGATACGTGGATCAAGAAGACAGTTGAAACAGACTAGATTGCCTTTTTTATTGCTACCGTAATTTTTATGATTGTTCTACTTGCTATCTTTATGGACACTACGATTATTTTGATTCGGCCGTTTTACTGACGCCGACACGTCTTTGTTCACAGAATTTCCGCTTCGTTATCGAAACGTTTAAAATTGCGAATATTGCGAATAATGAGAAGTCGTTTATAAGAATATTTCTGCTATTAATGCCGCTAATACTGCAACAAGATTTTCCGAATGAAATACTGAGTCTATTGAAGCATATTGCACTTTGCGAATATACATCATTCCGTGCATCCCCTTCTGATTTTAATCACTTGGAAGCTTTCTATGATGTAGAATAATTGTCTGTTGACGATGAAAAGGATTATGAAGCCTCTTCGTTGCATGATGCGAGTCAAGAAGATCCAGGAAATGGGGCGACGCGATCACGACATAAGAAATCAGGATCTTTGGTCCAAAGAAACAAAAGGGGGCCGAGTCTTTCCCTTTGTCTTGCAGAGGGGCACACCCTTTCGCGGTACATTATTTACCGGCGATACGGCACGCCTGTGCATGCTGGGATATTGGCGACCGGTCGAGGGAGACCGGCCGCTAATGGTACGTTGGTTTTCTGAAAGCCGATGACTCCCCAGTCTACGAAGACTTCTTGTAACCCAGCAATTTTGATGTGCCCCACAATCTGGCAGATTGCATCCAACGCTGTCTAGAAGGCGAATTATCTCGACTGTACGCGAAAGGGACCGCGGTAGGCTGGCCGGGCTGATTTACCTTTTCTGGAACTTTTATATATCTGCGCGGTTATAATTCAAAAACGAGATATTTCTCTTCCCCTTTCAATTTCTACTTATGACTGAATGCTACCTCCTTCTTCGCTATACCTGCTACACGCTTTTCCCTGGGCGGCGTCCCCAATACCTATCGACATAATGATAGAGCTCTTGGTGCCATAAGATTCCGGGAAGAATCGTGCAATACATTATATCCGCATAGATACGAATATATCCATAGGGATATCCATTTGTTTAAAAAATGTTCAAGCGAAAAAGTCATCATTTCATTGCACATATGTATATGTAAATAATTGTGAAAGGCTGATAATTTTGAGATATTAGGATGTAATTTGCTATAATATAGAATTATACAATAGAAGTCCTATAATATGCAAACTTTGTAGAACTATGTCTTTTGCACGAATATTTACAAGTTTACATTGAAACATGTTTCAGTACTAAATATATTTATGATTTATCATTAAGACTTCTTTTTTTCTTCTCGACGTTTAACAAAATATTTTAATAAAAAAAAAAAAAATATTCTTAAATTATTGTAGAAACAATATAAAGGGAATAAGGCTACTGAAAGTCAGTGCAATATCTTGCGATTTAATTAATAACAACGTTTATTTAAAAAACATATTTTTATTTTATTAATTATTATGCTGAAGAATAACTTAAAGATGTTTCTTTGCAATATATTAAATAATTACATGATTAACGTTTAATTGGTGAATAACCCGCCTCGCAGCAGTATCACGTAATAACAATGGTTCGTGCATTTACGAGAAGCTAACAGAATCGCTCGTTAGATTCAGGCTTCTGAAAAGACGACGAGAAGATCGTGTGATAAAGTAAAACGATATTTACTTCGATTACACATTATCAGAATCGAGACTCATAACGACCATGTAGTTTCGTGCAGCCGAATGCCTGCCAATCAGGCTCCCATTCAGAGTGTATCATTGAACATTACATCATGTCTACTCACTCAATAAACTCAATCAATCCGAACGTGCTATTTACTTCTCCGTACCGTGCCGCTATCGCGATTTTCAATTAGCGGCAGAGCACAATGGAAGCGACGGAAAGCCGAGAGTGCCGCAGAAGACAGGAGGAGGATGAACCTGATCCGCCCAAGGACGAGAGAACGCATTCGATGGACGATACGTTCGTAACGGTAGGAAGGAAGAAGGACGAACGATTCGACGCGCATTCTTCGGACGCGTGCTCGGCAATTTGCGGTACGAGGGCGCTTTACAATTAGCGGTATCTTCCGAGGCAGCATTCTTACAGGCTTCTTCGTTGGTCCCACGCACCACTCACCGTTCTTCCGAGGGTTCCTCTCGGTTTTGTCGTTAAGCATTAATTGAGCCCCGGTTGAAAGATTACAGAGAGGATCCTCGCATAGAATGGTATCCGAGAAAACGAGTGAATTTCAGGCCGCGCGATGTCTAACATCGTTCTCCCGTTCTCCTCCTTCACTATGATGCCTCTCTCGTCTCTTTCTTTTCCTTCGGGCGCGGTTACAGCTCTTCCAACAAACTCGAGGCCAACCTGTTATTAAGGGACCCCTGACGATTAGATTGCGTTAATGGCGAACCGCTGTCTCCTCCTGGGAGAAGAATCGGCCTCTCTCTCTCACTTCTTTTCCTGCCTCTCCATGTCCTTTCCTGCACCGGCACGATTCTTAGAAGCTCTGCTTGCGCTTCTTAGGAAGGTCGATGAGAAAGCGTCCCACCGACGAAAATTCGAGCTATCGCGCGCGCGCCGCGCGGCGTATCTGAGCTTTACTGTATCCTGGACCTTTGGTTGCTGCCATACTCCACGCTGATTCCATTAGGAAGAGGGTATCCGTGCCTGATCCCGCTCTTACTTCTTACCTCTTACCTCTTCCCTCTTCGCGACGATTCCCTCTCGCGCGCGGAGGGATTCACTTCAGCCTCCTCCTCCTCCTTCACCGACAGTACTCATTTAACCGCCTCGTATTTCCCGTGGGAATTCGGCAGCCCCAACAAAGGTACGAAAAACGTTTAATAAATAAATTGATCAGGTTTCTCCCCACCCTGCGTCGCACACCCTTCATTTTCAATCTCTTTTTTTTCCTACACAAACGTCTGTCCTATCCTGGTTCTTCCTCTCGCTCCAACAGGACATACGGTAATAGACCTTTCTCGGCTTCCGGAAACGTGACACCAAGGATTCGAATCCAACTCACGTTTCATTAGCTCGCTAATGCCCGGGAGACGTGAACGTTCCGCGTGAAGGAACGCTTATTCCTATTATCACAATTGTTGCGATTGTGTCGTGATATAATGGAATTGTTACGAGATTGTTGGTGCATCTGTATGTGTGGAGCGGCAAAAGTAATACTACTAGTTTTCGAGCTTGCTTGAACCTCAAAAAGCACTTTAATTTTTGAATGTCGTATCGATATTTAGGTCCAGTACTTTTGCAACGAAATATTTGATTACTACTATATCACTATATTTTCAATAGTGATGTATACACAAATGGGCGAGTGAAAGTGCTATAAAAAAACCAAAATTCTAAATCATTTTTATACAAAGATATTTTTATTCAAATGCTTAATCTTCTAGAGACAGTATCATCTTGTCGTGTTAAAAAACAACTTTTTAAATTAATTTTACTAAAAAATCTTGTAAACGAAAAATTTTAATGAATAATCTATCTATCTATATGTGTGTGTGTTGTGTGTGTGTGTTGTGTGTGTGTGTGTGTGTGTGTGTGTGTGTGTGTGTGTGTGTGTGTGCGCGCGCGCGCGCGCGCATATATATATTTATTTATTGATGTATAATCTTTTTGGCGAATTTAAGTACTATATTTTAGTGTTTAGTATTAAATATATTTCCAGCTTTAGTTCTTAAATATAACTATAATCTACACAGATTTATCTTGAATCCCAAATTTATCTTGAATTTATTCTGAATTTGATTTTAACGTGAATGTTGCAAATATGCAATATACTCATCTAGAGGATTACAATTCTTTTCTTTGAAAATATAGTTACATGTACCTTATATCTTAATGTTAAACAAATGAACTCTATACACACACACACACACACACACACACAACTTATAGTTTCATGAAAACACTGCATTATATAATCGTCGATTGTTGCTTGATTGAAAGAATGATTGTCGATTGGAAGAATACTTCATATGCTGTTCCGCGGAGCGAAATGCAAATAAAGATCCGTTGTAACACGAGCGCTAGTTTACGATTCACGCTTCTATACATCTAGAAGGGAACAATGGACTATCCAATGGTATACAAAAGTTGTCGTCATTAAACTACCATATGCAAGCGCGAGTGCATATACGTTCGCATCTAAACTCTAGCTCGTCGCGAAGTTCCATTGTATTGACGACGGTTTACGATCGCAGATAATAATAATCAGGAAAACCGACGAGGAAAGGGGAGTTTGATTCGCGCGACGCGAACATTTCCACATAGTTTCATTCTGAAAATGTCGAGCCACCCCGCAACAACATCGTGGATCGTGCTATTACATAATAGTTTGCGAGTCGTATGTGTTCGTGAAGGGGACAGAGGGAAAAAGGGAGATGATAGGACTTACGTGCGCGCACACGCAGGGCAACACAATTGCGAGCGATGCCCGGGCGAGCCGGGCGAGCGACGGCGAGTAACTCGAGTAGGCTCTCGGCGATCACTCCGGTCTCTCGCTGCGGGATATGCATTTGTGCAACAGGCTTTTATACAGCCGTTGTGCTACTTATGCAATCGTGAATGCATCGGCATCCTGCATGGCCTGCTCCCCGCGCGACTCTCGTGAAACGTTTCAATACGTTATGCCTATTTGAAGATTTTACCCGCATAATCTGCCTTGAGGAAACGAGCGGTTACTTAGTGCAATTTTTTTCGAAATTACAAGAATCCGAAGTTACAAGAATCCGAATCACACATCGTCTGAAATCTATTTTTCTGCAACTTGAGCTGCACAATAAGTGTTGTACGCGAAAGTTCAATGAAAGATACAAGAGTACACTATTTCGTAAAGATTAATAATATTGAGAGCCAAATTAAAAACTTGCCGGCAAGTTATGCAATATGTTTCGAAAAGATACATATTTGAGCAAGCTATTTAATAGTTCATTGCTGGTTTAATTAGTTTAAAACTTCAGGGTTATTTCGTTCGTTCTAACTTTGTTACATGATGAAGTTGTTACATGATGAAGTCGAAGCATGAATTCCAGAGTAGCTCTACGATCCATGCTGTTTGTTTTGCATAAGATTGCATAAGAACATATCAATGATTTGATTTCATCATATCTGGAAGAAATCCATCCGAATTATTTTCTTCGAGATTCTTCTTACCAGTCTCTGGCAGTCTAATTAACATAATTAATACACAGTCGACGAGTACCTCCTACAGTTTTCGATTACGCAGCGTGTGGTTTTACCTAAAATTATCCGACCGTGTTGGTATGGGGAAAAAACCCAAGGAAGATTCAGAGAGATACGCGTAGTGCCCCCCAGAGCGCGAAGGGAGTGATCGATAGTGGGTACAAAAGGTCGGATTAATAGACGGATGGGGTTGTCCGAAGTCCGTCTGTCCTTTTAGTGATAGTTCTTCGTCGGGACGAGGGGAAAGAAGGAATGGTAGGTGGAGGTGACGGTGACAGAGTTGGAAAGAATTGAGAGGTGGAATGGTCAGATGGCGGCATATCTCGAAGGCTACCTTTTATATCTTCGTTTACCTTCTATTCCGAAAAACCATCCTGCGTCTGTATCTACGACCTGTATTCGCATCGCAGGTGCAGATTTCGTTCATTTCGCGCACCGATGAGGATCACTCTATCTGGCAGCTGCAGATCCATAGAAGTCGCCGTCTTTCTCTCACCGATTTGCTGCGGTTCGTTCTGTCACCGGCGCTCAGGCTACCTTGACATCGTCGCTTGTGAGTCGTGTCGTGTGGCCAGCGGAACAGTTTCGTGCCCTACTATTTTTTTGCCTTCTTTCTTAGAGTCGAGAGGGCCAGGAACTGTTCTCTTGACAGTCCCGTGGCTCTCGCAATGGATTGCGGGACCGTTGCACAATGCGTCGGGGTAACACCGGGCCCTTTGTGCATTGCCGGCATGTACGCGTGCTCTGTCTGCCTAGCATGTACCGGCGTTCTCTTCTTTCTTTTTTTCTCTTTCTTTCTCTTTCTCTTTTCAAGAAAAAGAGATGGAGGATAAGGTGGAAAAATCTATTCGCTCTTAATTCGCTTCTCGACGAATGTACAATGGGTGTAAGTTTTCCAGCTCGCCAGCGATGAAGCATTGGTTTATATGGGAAGATTTTCTTTATACTCTGAAGATTTCTCCATTCATTCTCTTCTGTTTCCGTCGTTCGTTTTTACGCCTACTAAAAGCCGTTCGCATCTGTTCTGTCGGATTGCCTTGTTTGCGGATATCAATCAAGGAGATGTCTTTATATGATAATTTGTCTTTTATTTCAATGTAAGCTCGGAAATAAACTTTCTATCGTTTACGACTATGGCGCGCGCGCGCGCGCGCGCGTTGTGTGTGTGTGTGTGTGTGTGTGTGTATGTCGAGGCTATTAGAAATTTACTATAAAACTAATTTTTTTTATTCAGCAATTCTATATATGCAAATCGGTGAATAGTTTCATAATGTTTAAAACAATTCTTGTAATCTCTCAAAGAATAAACAAAAAAATCTTTGTTTATTTTTATGAGCTCCTTGCATATAGTAATAAAACTTAGCTAAAAAAAAATTACGTATTTATTTATAGAATCAAAATATAATCCATCTATATTTGTAATACTTTATGTCAATACTGTCCAAAGATATGTTCTTTAGAACATTGGATATATTAATACATTTTGACAAATAAAATATCTCGTAAACTATTAATTTTTTGATAACTATATCTTATTATTTTTTTATGCAGAGAAATCGATCACTACACAATTTACTATACGCGAAGCTCAAAGTAAGCAAGGTTTTTTGATAGTTTTTTAATTTAATTTAAAATTAGTCACACACACACAAACATTAATTTTATATTAATTCTTATCCTACAAGAGGGAGTCACTAATGAGCGATTCCTGTTCGTGCAAATTTCTTTGAGTCTTTCGATAATTGTAAATTATATTACATTTTATTATTTTCCAAAATGAAGTGTCAATATTTATTCTAAAAGTTGAAAATGGTGAATTTCTCGAAATTTTTTGAATCATTCTGAAAAAATTGGACAGATTCTAATGTTCTCGTTTGTATGAATGAGGCACCAAATTTAAAAAGTAGCTGGTACGATAAAAGTTAATGAAACGTTTGCTTCGGGACCTTCCTCAATTTCATTTTTCGTATATGTGATTTGTCGAATGACCGCTGATGGCCGATATTTGTGAGTAGCAAGCAATATCATTTTGATAATGGATGCAAAAAGATTAATTACGTTTACGGTATTGAGAGGTCTTTCTCGCGCGCAAAATTTAATTCTTTGAAAGACGGTTTTTACGTCGGTCATGAAGTCTCATGAAATTCATTCTAGATTCTAGGCGATTCTTAGGGGTTATATGAAAATTGAATGGGGCCTATCTCGGGCGTGTTCCCTTCCACGGATCGGCGCTCTCAATCTCTCCTCTCACAAAGTTCGTCGAGTTTGTTGCTTTCCGGCGAACGTACTGACGTTCTCCGGAGGTAATGCTCAAACTCGGACGATATTGGCGAGATTGCGGTGGGCAAGTTGCTTAACCGGTAGTACCCGTAGCGTATTGCGCCTTGCGAAACAATAGAAGTCCTTGAGCGCGTTGCAAAGAACTTCCGGCAAGTCAGGGAGAGTTTGTCGAGGAACAGGAAACACCATATCAGTGTAACGTGTCACGACCAAGTTAAGATACAAGATACGGAAGTTGATTGGAGTGTCCTACATTTCTCATTATTGATAATCATGGAGACTATCAAGAGTGCACGAGAGAGCAGAAAACAGAATAGGAAAATTCGATATATTTTCAGAATACATTATTGTCAAATACCGACATCATTAATCACGAAGGAACACATTGTACATGAGTAATTTATATTTTTCATTTGCTCAACTCGCCATGCGATTAATTACGTTAATGAGGCAATTAATTGATTTAATGATTTCCATGTAGAAATAAAACGCTTCAAATACGCCATGACAGCATCGCCGTTCGCGCGTCGATGAAAGCGCGGATATTAATATGGGATGATACGAAAATTAATGGTGCGCGTGCATCGGCAGTCGATTATCCGATTTTTCGCTGAAAATCGATTAATCTGAAAACCTTTTGAAACCATAAGACATAATTACTTATCTTAATCCACGTAAGTGAAGGTTTTACTTCGAAGCAGACGATGTTTCTTCTTAATGACCAGGGACGAACGATAATCGAGTCAGCCGGACGACTTAACGTCAATCAATCCGGACCGCATCGCTTCCTCGGCACGCTTTTATTTTGTCTCTCCTGTCTGACTATAAATCAGTGCGTTTTTACGGATGCGCTTTTTCCGCCGGAGATCCAACGCGCATAGGCCTGATTAAACGGGTTATTAATTACGCCCTGCCGACGACGTGGATGAATGCGGTACGCTCGATAAATTGGGGAACGTTTTTTTTCTTCAGCATTTTCTTTTCCTAGTTGCCTATATATATATATATATATATATATATATATATATATATAATGCTATATTCGCTTGTGACAGCAGTCTACAATATAACATTTTTAACCTAATTTAAAATTGATTAGCGTGAATGCTCTTTCTCTTTTACATTTTATATTTGAAAAAATGTATCTATTAATGTATCTATTAAGAACTATATATGAATATTATTAAATGGGTAGAAAATGGATTTTGCTGAAATATCTAAAAGTTTAACTAAATACAGATCTGGAAATGTTATCGAACTAAAATAATTATGCAGGACTTTCAAGCATACAAATGTGTAATGCTGTAAAAAGTTTTGATATTCTAGGAACCAGTTCGTTTTACATAGTTATTTAAGTCCAACAAAATTATTTTCAGATCGGTATCTAGCTAAACTTTTAAATATTTCAGCAAACCTCACTGGATACGATAACCTTTGGCCGAAAAGTAGGATAATTTAATTATTTTATATATATTCTCATCGGTCTAATTTCTAATTATAATTGTCTTTACATTTTATTACTATATTATCGCGAATAATGTGAACTATCAACGTAGCGAGAATATTAGTTGCGGATGACGTCAGGATTCTATATTCATTATTCGACGAAACAAAGATCCGCTGACTATGAGAAAACGGAACCGCTTGTAAATAGAGTCATCTTGTCGCTCGTGCTGGTAACGATGCGATTGTCGCTAGGGTCGCCCTACGAATATACATTCATTAATCTAAATCAAAATGTCGCATCGCGAGTTACTCACGAGAGGGTCGGCTCGCTCTTTGTACTTATTCCAAAGTCATAACTTATCTCGGCCGTGCGTTTATTGTCGTCCAATCGAAAGTAAACACTATGAACATTTATCTTTTCGAACTTTCTTTCTCTCTCTCTCTCTCTCTCTCTCTCTCTCTCTCTCTCTCTCTCTGCTTTTTCTTTCTCTTTCTTTCCGATTGCGCAACTTGTAACTTCTGTTGGACCACCGCAG
>Ga0157364_1000183_pt1 | contig 33231 bp, 17 predicted proteins | sample AttsexASBM2_FD_111476 | JGI IMG/M metagenome (GOLD analysis project Ga0157364, IMG submission 111476) | Fungus gardens microbial communities from leaf cutter ant in Ribeirão Preto, State of São Paulo, Brazil - Atta sexdens ASBM2 | ecosystem: Host-associated > Fungi > Mycelium > Unclassified ...
AGATTATCGTTACAAAATCAGCTCCTTAGTGTAGATTTTATAGATTGATAATTATAAAGTTTATACAATCAGCTATCATAAATATGTATAAAATTAAAAAATTACACAAGTTCTGCGCAAAAAATAAAAACTTTATCAAGTTTCTGCTAAACAGAAAAATTATTAGAGTTATAATAACGTAAAAAAATATTATATTTTATTACAATTCAACATCGTTTAATTCGTCAATGATTATTAATCGAAGACAGAGACAAAATTTATTATTATATTATAATGAATAATTATTTATTATTAAACTTGATATACAAGAGCTTTCATACTACAAAATCTCATACTACAAACTCCTGCCATAAAATTATCTCGAATGCGATTAGGTAGGTCGCGAAGTTGTTTATATCAAACGACTAACAAAGTCGTAACGCTCGCGATAAGATAATACGCGTGACAAGAGTGAGTCTAATCGATGGACGATGTAAAACACGTTCTTACTCTACGGTTCCACTCGTTTTTCTTCTTTCTCCTTGAATCATCGCCGCCACACTGTCGCAAGGAAAGGCTTTAATGCAAAAGCGAATGCTTTAGAGAATGCACCTGCGCATCATCGTGTCTTGAGGCGCAAAGAGAGATTAGATTAATTATCAATAAAGCAGCGAATCACCGCTTTGAACACTCCGACACTTCACACGAGACGTAATCGTCGTTTTGATTCAATCGCGATTCAACATGTTCTGAGCCAACATGTTCTCAGGGTCAATTCTAACGATCAAGATCCGTGAAATGTAAAAATGATAATTGTTACTTTTAGCAATCAAAAGAACATAAAAGAAATTTAAATTAAAATCAATATCACTTCGAACTATTTCAAGTTGAATTCAAATCATAAATTATCTTTTCTTTTTGTTCTTCTTGATATCAGGCAATTAAAAATTAAAATCAGCCCAATCCAGAAGACGACTGAAAGAAATTAAAATTAAAATAAATATATTAAATTAATAATAAGTATAGAGCTACGAGTCAAGCCAGATTTGCTGTGTTATTAAAAACAAAAGTTTATTATCATATACGATCCTAATTGGGACATTCTCGATGTTAAAATTGATATGATTGAATTTACGATTCATTTGAAAGACAATAACTTGACAAAACACATGATATGATTTAGACAGTAATTGTAATAATATATAAATTTCATCGTATGATACAATTATTATATATTATTACAATTACTGTTTAAATCATATCATGTGTTTTGTCCCTATACTTATTATTAATTTTTTTAATTATTTGAGCCTTTTTTCTTATAATATAATTAAATATTTCAAACTATTTCAAACTGAATTCTTACAAATCCTGAATAATCCTTCCTTTTTATTCTCCTTAAATAATTAAAAATTAAAATCAACCCAATCTGAAAATAGAAAAAAATTTTATTGAAACCAAAATTCGTTTACTTATGATAATGGAGACTCCACATCTGTGAGTAGCGATCACGTAACTTTTTTGCCTAAAGCAAACAGATTAAAAGTGGAAATTTTTTTATCATTGAGGGAGAAATTTTTCACTTTTCACATTTCCGCCGTAGGAAATAAGTTAAATGATCGTTATCCTAATATATTTTGTTACTTTCGCAACTAAGACGTGGTAAATATTTCTGCTAATTACGAAGCCGACAAAGCGGTTTTAGCTCGCCTCTACTTTATTGGAATCGGAGGGCAACGCTTTCACAGTGTATTACTACTTAAAGCCGACGCGCGCGGCGTCGCTCGGCCTCCCTGCGGCGCAAAGTGAAATTTATCCGATGATATCGGCATCCGATCGCGAAAATCGACGCACAATACGCTCGAACGGCGCCCATAATGACGGTCCCACGAGATTTACGGCGGTAACACGCGCTCGGTCCTACTATATGCTGGACAGTTAACGCTTGCAGCGTTTACGCTATCTATCAAGGGTGTTAAAGATACTATCCAAGTATCCATGTCGCTTCGATACTTCCCTCTTCCCTTACAAAAATCTAATACTGATCAATTTAATACTAGCCAATTTATTACTAAAAGACAGTAATTAATTACTTATTTGGAGTACTAATATTAGGAGTACTACTACTGAACAACAGTGCTTTTGAATACTTAAAATAAGTATAATTAATAACTGTCTTTCGAGTATTGGTCAGTATTAGATTTCTATAAGAGTTGGTTTCTACATTGCAATCTTAACGGAGATTATATTATATATACTATCATGTCATACTGTGTTCTAAGAACGAATCGTGCTGTCATTTTCTTGAAACATATCACTTTGTGATGTTATTATGAATCAATGTCCGCATTCAGCAGAATGTCTATTTTGCAACTGTTGAAAGTTTTCTTCGAGCTGATTGAATTATATTTTTAGATCTAGAGAAATGATCCAATCTTAATGAAGAAATCTTTCAACAATTGCAAAATAAATATGCTGAATGTGGCTATTATCACTCCGTATTATGTTTTAGAATACGTTTATATTTCCTTGAATTCCTTAACTCACATTCTGCTTTTATTAGTTTTTCATTGCTAAAAACAATCTATGAATCTTTCTTAAAAATACTAATTTCTAAATTAATAATGTAACATCGTTATTTTAAAATACTAATATTTCTTGTATCAAATGTAAAATCTGTGATTTAATAGAGTTTTATTATCTTAAATTAATTGGATAAAAAATGGATTGAAATTCTTGTATTTAATTCCAATTTGTTTCATTCTCCGTATCATTTTCATCCTGCGTGCGATATATCTTTTACTTTCTAGGTTTAGGTATGACGGTTCTCTTCCTGTTCCCGTAAAAAGGAAAGCTTTATTGCAACGAGCAGATTTATCGTAACATTCTACGATTAAGTTGAAATTTTCTTTCGAAAGATAAAGCGCTCGTAAACCTTCCACGAGATGCATACGCCACGAGCGTTTGGTGCCACGACATCGCGGGAAAGCGTCCTGGAATTCCTGTATGTGGCAAAGCCGCGACGTTATCGCCCGCCGCGGCGCTGTAAGCCCTGGGGAAGGAATTATTCTGCTTCGTGAAATGCCGCGATTTAGCCTCGCAAACACGTATGCCGGTCGCGTATATCGCCGCCGGTAATCGCACGTTAGACACACTCGCGAGTCGACTAATCCAACATTTTTAGCCAATACAAGCCGGTCTCTCGAGCAAAATTATTATTATATATTGCACTGCCCTTTAATTGTAAAAATAATATAAAGCGACATTACATTACTAGACAATCATATAATAATCAAACATAATTTATTGAGCATAATTTATTTGATTAGTAATAATTTACCAATCACATCACATGCATTACAGGTAACAATTGACATAATTCTAAGTTAAATATTATATTTAATTCTTTCTTAAGTATTTCTCTTATTTTTTCGAGCTTTTTATATATTGTTAAATTTATGACGTTAAATTATATTCAATTTAATCATTTCTATATCGCCACTGTCTTTCTACTAAATTATATGTCATTAATTTAATTAAAACATAGAGTTAAATTTAATTCAAAAACATGTTAATTTGATTTAAATTTAGTTTATTATTTCCTGTGCATAACGTTAATATGGATATTGTTTACTTTGAAACCATAGAAATGTACTTTTACATTTTTTGATATGCATGAAAGTTAAAAATAATAAAATGTTACTTAAAGATTGATTATGATTGACTCCTTCGATATTCAACACTGTAGATATGGGACAATGCAATAAATAATTGAAATTATTGTCAAAACTCAAAAGACCACAATTCTCCCTAAATTTTGTTTGTGAGAGGAAGGGGTGGAAGAAACTAATGTCAATGCTTTGTCCTATCGTGATGTTTATGGCGGAAATGTTAAGATACGAAATGTCGACATTCCCAGAAGTATAGAGAATATGTTTCCATCGACAGGGAGAGGTGTTGGTCGATGTATCGCGTTCTCGCCAACGGCAGTGCAATTAACGTCAAAGAAATGGCGTTATCGCGACGTCGGGCCATCAACGCGATTCGCGTGCACGACGGGATATTTAACGCGCCATGCGCACGTCCTTACCCGTTAATTTATAATAAGCGGCCAACAATAAAATCTCGAATAGATCGTGCGCATATAGTGGGAGCGGTCGACGGCTTAACTCTTTCTTTGCCAAAATATTCAACGTATATGAAGAAAAAAGAAACTAAACATGACATTGTAACTTACACTGTTAAATCTATAGTGTCAAATTTAATCTAATGTGAATCGCCACTGCTTCTACTAAATATATCGTTATTTTATACTAAAATAATGATTATTTGACATTATACAATGTCAATTTAACACTATATAGTGTAAATTAGGTTAAATTTGACACTAGATTTAACAGTATTGTTGTGTTTTAAATAGTTGACTCATTTCCTTATCCCAAAAACACAATAATTCTGTTTTTTTTACAAACTTTGACACGACATGCCATCAAAACATACAATTAATGATCAAAAATAGTTAGTATTAAAGTAATTGTAATCTCGAAGTGTAAAAGTTATTTAAATGTAGTCGCAAAATGCAGTCGCTTACGGTATTTGATTTGAATAAGTGAAACTATCGACACTTCATTAAATTTCAGTACTGCGACTCTCTTGTTTCTGATCGCACGATATTTATGGCTTGATGTTGGCGTTAAGATCGCCATAAATACATACGGATGGACTGAAGGGTTACGAGTTATTTTCATAGCCATGGCACGTTCAGTCGTTGGCAATGATATGGGATGAAACGCGCGATTCGAATACGTTCAAAGCCAATTTAATCAGCAAGCCATCGGAATCGATGCTGAGAAACTTACAGGTTACTGAGAGATTCCAAGAAGCATCGCAAACATCGTTATTTCAAAGTGATGCTTTGAGAATAAAGAAACCGAATTCAGAACATTTGAAATAGGATTTGTTCAAAGTTTATAGAAAAAGAAGTAAACAAAAATTTTTAGGTTTCCTGAAATTTCACTCCCCAAGATTTAGAGTGTGGGCAACGGAAGCGTGGAAACGTCATTTCTCGTGTCGAGACCTATATATTCCAAGTACCAAGATCATCATTTTCACTCACCAACTCGTGGAGAGTCTTGAGATCATTCGTGACGATCTGCGGCTGCGGTCCGTATATGAGGCAAGACTCCTCCTCATACTCGTCATCACTCTCCTCGTTGCCGGCGCCGTTCGCTGCTTTGTTCTCGGCGGCGATCTCGCGGTCGATCTGCCTCTCCATCTGCACGAGCAACGGCGCGAGCATGCCGAACTTGGCGCCGCGACGAGCCACCTCCAGCAGGCATAGTATTACATGTCGCTCGTTCTTACGCATTATCAGATCTTCGGTCTCAAAGAGTAGACATTCGATGATGCCGAGACTGTTGCGGCACCAATCGATGAAGTTGGAGACATTGTCGCGGGCGAAGAAGGTGCCGGCCTTGGCGTTCGGCAGATAGGGCACATCGCCCACCTGGCTCATCGGTAATGCCAGAGAAGTTATCGAACGTGTCATCGGCATCTTGCGGGCTTGACGGCGAGCCACATAATCCGTCGCATATTTCCGCACGTTATTTGCATGCTGAAAAAAGAAAAAAAAAATCATTTTACATCATCTGATGCGGCGATAGAGATATGACAATTTTGCGACGAAAATAACAGAAAGGCAAATCGCATTTTTTTGCTCATTTTAATGGTCTAAAATGATTTATGCCAACAATGTTAGAAATCTCAAACGGAGAAAAAATTAATCAAGAGTACAGCAAAAATTAATTAATAATACCAAATTATATTTAATTTGAGTTATTTTTGATTATTTCTGTCGCTACTGTTCTTATTTAATATGTCGTTCAATTTAATTAAACAATGAAGTTAAATAATTTTATTCAAGAAAAGGTATTATCTAAAACTGTAATGTCCTAATTTACAGCGCCCTGGATTGCAATTCATAATACTCGCATTTTAAGTTAAAGTATGTTACGAGTGCATCATGTTTCACGCCTATAACAAATGTCGATATTTTATTTCTGTCGCTTGTATGCGCATAAAACGCGATATTTCATTTCACGCTATTCAACACTTTCTCATACATACATGTCATCTCCTCTTACATCGTGCGCATACATATGTACATATACGTTATTCAGATGCGAGACTTGACGCGGCATCAAAATCCTGGATTTAGCGCGAGCATTGAAATGGCAGATGGCATCTGATGACCGTCATCCCCCGAGAAAAAAGGCCTTAATGCAATATCACGTTATTGATTTAGATGAGTGCGTGCCACTAAAGAAATTCAGGATGCTCACGCCCTTGTATGTCAAATATAAACGGAGATGATGGACAGGAAAGTGTCCGATCGCGATTCGCAATATAAATTAAATAAAAGAGGCATCAATTCTTAAGAGGCATAATTTAAAAACAAATTTTGTTATGTGTTCGATAAATTGTAATTTTTAAAACTATTATAAATTTTATAGTCACGAATCTTTTATTATTATTATTTTTTCAGTATAGCCGCGATGTAAATAATATCAAAATAAAAAAGAAATGAATAACAGTAACCGACTCTTCATTTTATTTTTCGTTAGAATGCTGTTTTATTGTCTTTCTTGCCTCCAATTTGATTACGATCAGTACATATATCACTGGCAATATTGTTTCATCCCTTTAATCTCTTTCCGTTTGCTCAATACTCGTTTTCCGCCGAACATCTGCTCAAACGACCGTGTCAACTAACTGGGTGCTCGTTTTAATGACAGTTCGTTGAACCTCTATGCTGCTCAAACAGAGTTGACGCGAGATGACTCGTCAGGAGGTATTTGGGTTATGTTGGGAAAAGAAGCGAACATAGAATACAACTCAAAAGTCCCCAGCTTGTTTAAATAAAATCATATTTCGTTCCATGCAAACATCGCGCCTTACATACAGTGTGCGATCGAGTTTCAATGTCACGTTCGGCTAATCCATTATTATGATTCTTATTTTTCAGTCATAATTTTACAAAATTATTAAACAATGTTTATAAAAAAGATTTGCGATTAATTCAATTATTAATCAGACAATTCTTTATAATTGTTGCAAAATTTTTTCAAAAAATTTTATAAAAAATTACAAAGATCATAGTCAAATTAATAATTATTCACTTATAATATTTACGGAAAGTCAAATCTACATTTTAGTTTCTATAATATATGTTTTAATTTCTTTATTTTCTTAAAAATTATACGAATTAGTACAAGTAACTTAAAATCGATAGAAGAGGAAATATCCAAATATTTAAAGGTAAACTTTTATGGTCAAATCATTTTTTCAAAATTTTATAAATAAAATAAATTGAGCTCTCGAGATAATAAAGGATAAAAATATCACTTTTTTCTTTCTAGCCAATTAATTATGTTATAAAATTCTCGTGTTGCTGCATTGGAGACTAATACAATTTTCACGTATTTTTAACGCGTGATCGAAATCAAGCCTTTTACGAAAAATCTTCAGTTAAGAAACGATGACAACGCATATTTTACGAACTCGTTTCAGGGATCCCCAAGAAAACGTATTTCTCTGCACGTGGATCCCATAAGGTCGCGGAACTGTTTACGCGCGCACTCCTTGACGCACACTCGTAAAAATCATATCTAACAGCATCCGGTTATTTCGTCGGCCTGTCTCAATACTTCCCGAGGGATAATATAGAGATTAGACGAGTCCGCCAACAAGCAGTTACAACCAAACACGAGCGATGATAATGACAATTCAACAGCCGGACCATTTCGTCGAGGACTCTTAAAACTGATGGCGAGAACGTTCATCAGTTAGGGAGATATACGATTAAACCCCAATAAAAGCGGTAGGATTGTATCTTTCTTCATACTTAAGACAGAATGTGTGAATCTAAAAAACGAAAGAGTTGAAGAAATGAGCCATCTTTCGAAAATTTTGATGATGAAAGAAACCATTTTAAAGTAAGAGAAGTCGTTCTTATCTTATACATTAGTTTATCCGACTTTTAATCATATAATGGCAAGCCAAGAAATTGATTAAAAAAATAAATAAACGATTTAATAAACGATATAAAAAATTGATTCTTGATAAAGGTGGCCTTTGAAGCGAGTTGGATTGAAGTGCTATATAATATATATAATGATTGTCAATAATACAAAATGACATTTGTTATTTAATATTAAAAATAATAGTCTCATTTTTTAAATAGAAGAATTTTGTTTATTTTGATAATTTTTGTATAATGGATACAGAAAAATGATTTTCATCGATTGTCATTAATGTACTGCGCTTATCTCCTCGACATTATAGAAATATTGTTTTCTTTTAACTGATGCATTATCAATTCGACAAGCCTTTCGATGATGCATTGAGCATCACTGGTGAGAGGAAGAGCCGCATTCATAAAAAACGAGAAGTGGCGCATATGGTAATACGGTCGGCAAATGAAGCGACGGCAGGATGTCACATTACATGACTCCTGACCCCTCTCAGTATCGTTGTCGCCTACCAATATGCCTAATGAAAATGGCCGCTGCACATTCTACGTTTGTAAATTGGAGCGGTTGCGAGGCGATTCATTGAGCTCGAGGGGGAACGCGTACGAGTTAAATGTAACGCTGCACGACGTGGAAGGAAACCAATGAGACGTAACCAACGAGAGCGCAAGTAACCATTACTCATAACTCCGTAACTTAATTTAGTCTTCGGTACCAGACTTACGCGATAAACCATTGCGGAAATTTATGGCTGTTCGCGGCACTGCGAAATGAAGCGGCGAACGGTCGCTTATCAAAAGCATACATAGTATGATCTAATTTGATTAAAATTATTAAATCTATCGCGCTAAATAGACGTCGTGATAATAATGTTATTGATTATTATGTAAATAATTACTGTAACATTGTGTACTGTTATGTAACATTGTGCACTACAAAGTTGTTAATATCTATAAATATTAATATCTATAAATAAGAACTGTAAATCAATTGTGATTAATTACTGTCTTCAATATTTAAAATGCGAACGCCAACGTATTTGATTAAAAAATAATAATAATAACATCTTCCTAATGTTTATAAAAAAGAAAATGAAAAAAAATTCTGATGACGTTTGCTAATTAAATGTATATCAATGTTCTTTACATAATTATACAGAAATAGTTTTATAAGTTCTAGCAAACAATTGCTACAGAGAGAGAATTACGCGCTGTATATGCACAATTTAGATTCCTGAGCAAAGTTAATTACTTTTCAGCCAGTCATTCTTATAACTGTGACGAAATTCTTTGCTCGGCAAAAGCGCGAAGAGATTCCTCGCTAGGATTGTTTGCGATCTTGTCGTTCTTGCGCACCGAAGGTTAATAAACCTCGACCATTTGTACTCCTAACAGACCTCGCCTGGCACAAAAGCATCGTGAATCATCCCGCGTTCTACACGCGCCTTCCAAAGCGTCGCACGCGCGAACAAGTATGTAAAATCGTGCGAACGTGCCTTTGCGAGTCTTTATGTGGCTGCAGCCAACGACACGTCGCGAAGTATTGTACTTCCCAGGAAGTGATTCGCATGTCGCCGTTGAGGTCAAAAGTGATAGATCGATATTGAATGTTTCGCAATGAATGATTTCGTAAAAATTCAGAGAAAAATTTCTGATTAAAAATCAACAAACAAAAAAATTCTAATCGTATCAATCAGAATTCTGATTATTTCAACTACTAGAATTATAATAGATTCAATCAGAAAATTCGAATTTGTCCATGTTCAACTAGAATTCCAATTAATACAACGAAATTTCATTTTCCAATGATGATCTCAATAAGAACACTCTCTCTTTCTGAAAAAAAATGTTTTGATTAAACTAAAAAAAGGATTTAACAAGAATGGCATTTTGGTGAGATCGAACTTACGTAATCACAGAAATTCTCTTTGTCATTCTGTTGAATGACAAAGAGAATTTCTTTTTGTTATTTTAATAAAAATTCTCTTTTAAGGGGGAAAAGAATTTATATCGTGAGATGTATTTTTAGTTGCAAGAAATATATTTTAATTGCGAAATGTATTATATTTATCAAATTTATCTCGCAATTAAATACTTTTATAAAATCTTGATTGATTTCTATTAGCTACAGTTTAGTGAACGATAACGATGTAACAAGAATTATCAGCATTCGCAATAATGGCCTATCAAAGAAACTCCATTGGATTATAAGACAAAGCATATCTCCCTAAGTGATCGCCCTAAATTACTTAATAGACACTTAATGTCGATTAACTGACCAATATATAACAGCAAGAGAGGAATATCTATCGCTATCATCTCAAATTATCCCGTTATCGTTATTGTGCGATAATCTATTTAACAGTTATCCCAAAGGTTACCAGTTTCATTCTATTATAAATTATATTATTTTAAAAATATTTTTTTATACATATTAGTAGCAGTAAAATTCGAATTATCTTTTAAAAAATTTAGTAGATAATTCCGAGAAATTTATTTCTACTATCTTCTATATAAATAAATATAAATTATATTATCATGCTAGTATCATTATCAAATCGACAATCAATTTAATTATTAATATTATTTCAATTTCAGTTATATGATTACGTTTAAAGTTCAACAGCAAGCAATGTGCATAATTTATATAACTAAAAAGAATGTATTTAGAATTTACATATAAAAATATGTTATTAGACACCAAGATCTAATCTTGATTATATTAACTTTAATATTTTTCGTCACTTATAATTAATTTATTTACATAATAATCTAGATTAACTTATTACTATTATTATTATATTATTTAAGAGTATTTAGAAAATACCGTTATTACTTGCATCAATTTACTCTTTTGTATTGATACTTTCCGTCCTTTGAAAGAAAACATTCTGCCGCCTATGAAGAAACATACATCGAAAAGGTACAATGAACCTTTTAAGACCGCGAGCAGTTACATGCGCGGACGTCGACATTGGCATTAAAATGCGTCGGGACTATAAAGGCGATCTCCGAAGGTCCTAGACCGCCCGTCGTGACTGCCGGCGTCGCAACGCGACGCGCCGTGGCGCCCGCTCGATTTTTCGTCGGCTATTTCCGTCCGATGTTTTTACGACGCATCCCTTGCACTGCATTTCGAGAACGCGGGAGACACGATATATATTTAGGTTTTCAAGTTGAAAAAGTCCACCCCCGTGCGTTCATCTCCGGTTCCGAGGGATTATGAAAAAAAGCATCCGGTTGCTTTGTGAATTCGCTTTCTTTGAGACAAAAGGAGTCATCAGTGTGTCTGGAACGATTTTGGTCGCTTGAGCATGAACGCATTCGATGCATCAGTAAATCCTGTTCTTTCAATATTCCCGGTGAAATTAAAATATTTCAGAGATATATTTGTGGGAAACATGAAACGTCATTAACTCTCAAATCTCCGCAAAAATTTATATCGTATGATTCATTATTCGATGTAATTTGGATATTTATTAATTTTTTTATCATTTATATCATACTTTATATTTTATACATTATTATTTACTCTATCATATATTATTAAAATTATTGTTATTATATAAAATCTGATATTGGCAGAATAATAATTTTGACATCTCAAAATACCTGCTCTCTAATATAAGCTTTATATCATATTTTATATTTTATACATTATTATTTATTATATTTTTAAAAATTATTTTGATATTGATAAGAAATAATTTCGAGATGGAAATATATCTACTCTCTACAATAAGCTCACATAAGCTTATACGCGAATGATCCTTCATTCTTTGCTTACCGACATTTCCGAGCATAAACAAGCTAGATAAAGGACTAGGAACTCTCAATAGAAATGCTAATAGAAGATTGCAGGAAACACTCTTGACCTCACGTGTGTAATACATTTCCTTGATGTGAAATACGCAGAAACGAACGCGCGCTAACCTTCGACGCATTTCGTTTTACTATCTTTCGAAAAGGATAATAAGTTTACAAGGACGCAAACTTGCAATCATTTCACATGTGTATATCCTATATAACACATAAAAGATAATATGAGAATCACCTTTGTCCCGCGAATGTATGAAAACAAATTCTTGTTTACTTTGTGTTAAGACAGATTGAAATATACTATCCTACTTCTCGCGCAATTAATTAATTCTATCCCAGATATGATCTTAGAAGTTTCGCACTTTCTTTAAAAAATAAAAGTCGGATTAATTAAGAAGAATGACAATTGTTTTAATGTTGGCAGTCTACAATTGTAAGTGTGTCTAATAAAAATTCTATTTTATTTGGATTTATTTTATAAAAACAAAAAGAAAGGTTTTAAATCAATTTTCAATTCAAACCGATTTCACGCTTTTCTACATTTCGCTATGTAACAGAATGGCACCAATCGTCATTCCATTTACACTATAATTCTACAACAGAATCAAGTTTCATCAGCTTTCCACTCGATTTCAATTAACTGCAAGAAATTTCAAGGTCGCCGACCTCGATTCCGCCTTCCCTTCCAATTCCTTCATATATTCACGTTGTGATTACGTTTATGTTGCGCGTTTAGATGTTTTCCCGTAATCCCGATCAATCATTTCAAATCTGAATTTTCTATAATTTTGTTTGTGATTAAAATAACATGCATAAACTTTATAATCGATTATGCATAATGCTAAGTAAGCTTTTTGATCTCAGATAGGCTACAAACATAATATATTTTATATTCTGATATGTTATTTTTATATACAATTTATATATACAATTTAAATGTTATAAAAATTATATTAAAATTTTTGAATACTTCCTAAAGAGGATTTAAATTATTTTTTACAATTATTATCTTATAAAAAACAGTACTTATCTTCATAACAGGAAGGATCACTATATTATACATGATCGATTGCACATATGACATAAAATCGATCGGCTTTGCATTCATCATAGTGCAATCGATAACGCCAACTCATTGAAAGGAAATCGCTAGTCCCGTTCGCATTTAACAGCTCTTTAGGTAACTGATAGATATACACCGATAAACTCGGTTAACGAGCGACTCGTCACTGAGAGGTAACCCGCTCTGCCACGCGCGTCAGAAAAGTCGACAGACAATCGTCTTGTCGGGAAAGTCGAGCTCGTAACTCTTCCGTTAATTGGCTCATTAATGCGGCCAGCTTCCTCGGATCCTTGGGATCGACCCCGATCTCGTGCGATCTCGACTTTGACTAACGCATTTGACCATCGATCTAGTTAGCTATTCCTATTAATTTATCCAAGTATAATGGCCTGCTGGCTACCATCATTTCAAGTGCCGCATTTTTGCAAAAATATTGCCAAGAATGTTACACTTACATCTTTCTTAATGCAAAAATTATATAATCGTAAATAATAATTACGAATAATAATTATACATTAATATAATGACGATTCATTCTTTTAAAATTATATCACATTATCTCAAATTATGTGGTATTATTTCAAAACATTTGACTTTTCACATAAAAACATTTTCACATTGACTTTATTTATCGTCAAAAATTTAAATGATAGAAATAATACTTTTATTTATAGGAAAGAAGAACCGCCTTGCTTAAACAGGCTTTAAAGTCTACAAGAGACAAGTTTCAAAACGCGATGTGATGCTATCAATTCTAATACTAAATGAGAGAGAGAGAGAGAGAGAGAGAGAGAGAGAGAAGCGAGTGAAAAGAAGCAAGTGACAACAATTGCGATTAATTAATCGTGCACACTGAGCATCGCCTGGAATTCCGCAACATAATTCAGAATCCGATAAAAAGAAGGTCATTCTTCTTCTTATATATTTATATAATGTTGATTATGGTATTATCATCGAAACGACGTCGAGATTGGCGCGAAACGGCGCAATCGACTCGATGTCCTTGTGAGAAAACTACCAGATAATCTTTCAGAGCTACGCCTTACGAATATGTACTATTTAAACGTAGCACGTACTACTCTTCAGAGTAAAAATCTTGATACGGTATTTTATAAAAAATTAATAAAGATATTTAAGATTTAAGAAAAAAAAATAAGGTTAAAAATAAGATAAAGTATAAGATGAAATGATCGATTTTTTTTATTCAATGTGACATAATTGAAGTTAGTATTTTTTCGGATCGATTATTTTCATTTAATGTGACGTAATAGAAGTTAATATTTTCGGATCGATATTACGCACAGCGTTCGGAGATAGTGTCAGTCGATTTCTATATAAGGTTCTTCATCAGAGTGTCCAGTATTTGTCATTTCCGACACGAAAGGCCATACGCCGTCACTTCTGACTTCTTTCGCTTTCGGGATATCGCGCGATCGTGATTAATATGAAATGCCTGTCGACTTTTTACCGTATGACAAGTGCCATTCTCGAATTTGCTTTGAAAAATGCTCCTCACGCAGTGACTTCGAAGGCCTCCATCATAAAATTCACTGAACAGTCAAGTTTATTTTTGGATTATTTAAAAGAAAGACATCTTTACAAATTGAATCATCATCGTTATTGAATTTGTCATTGCCAAGAATCGCTGAGATATAAATTATTTGAGTGAATGTATTCTTCATGACGTTAATTTTTATTCAACAATTTTTCAAGAATTTATATATATTAAAATTTTAACTTTATAAATCGTTGTAAAAAATATTATATTATGTACAATTTTCCAAAATTGTTACTATCTATATAGAATTAGAAATAGTTCATCATTACATGCAAATATACGAAGATATCAAATATAAAATACGATATACAATAATAATTCCAAACTGGAAAAGAATTAAAATAAAAAGTCTTCGAGATAATAAATTGTAAACAACGCTGTCATAAATTAAAAAAGAAATTGTTATTAAAAGATTATTTGAAACAAAGAATTTAAGCAATTCAAATGGAATTAAAATGGAATTAATTGTTTCTTGAGTCCATTGCTATGTGTCGCGTATGTATAATAAGTTGAAACGCATATATTGCATGCAGGCGCTTCCTCCATCATAAACAAAAAAATCACAGTAAAAAATTTATCGCGAACGAGAAAGAAAAGAGAAGGAAAAGTAGAAGAGAGTCCCTAGAAGTGCCAGTATCGAGAACACTAGAATTCCTTATCGTTCCTTGTCATGCACCTTATTATATTCCCCGTCTCACCACTCGTCACGGCTCGTAAAGTCGATATATGCAAAAGCACTGCTCCTTCCCCTGCCTCGCCCCTTTCTACCGACTGCTGTAACCCAATCTACCCCTTACCACAGGTAAGAAATTCCAGCACTTTACTTCGAGATCCGCCGTAATCCTTAGGTCCGATTTAGACCCTGTCTCACACTTTCTATAGCACGAACATGTCTAATGTTAAATATTGAGACTTATCGTTCGCTCTTCAATCATCGTTTAATTACAATAAATTAATCAGATTTAAACTGCACAGTGCAATGATTGATGTTCAATATGATTGATGTTTTAAAAATCCTCTACTTTTTTTATTATTATTATGATCTCGCTCCTTCGAAATCTGATAACGATATAGGTATGTGTTAATTAAATCTGGTTTTCTTTTTACTAACTTGTAATGAGACTTAACCTATAATAATGTAAAACTTTGCCTAGCTATGATTAATCACTAAATTGATTTTTTATAGCAAGTAACTTTTAAAGTTAACATTACAAAACTATTAGTTTAGTAATTAATTATAGCTAAACAAATTTTATATTTTCAAGTTACTCTCTAAATTTGAAAAACTCACAAAAGTGAAATCTCACTTCAAAAAAGAGAAAATCTGTTAATCTTATTCAAGAGTGCAAATGTTTTCACTCTTTTTCAATAGTGGCAGTATTTTCACTCTTTTAGAGTCAGATTTTACTTCAAGAAATGTAAAGAGTAATGTGTGAGGTCTAAATCGCAAATTAATCAATAAAAATCTTAAAGGGGGATTCTGGTCTAGAAGCTTAATTTTTAGACTATTTTTTCACGAATTTTTTCTGAAAAATTCGTAAGGTCTATTCAAATCAGAGTTAAATCATTCCTACATATTAACATACATATTTCAAGTATCTTTTAAAATTTTTTTATTGTAATTTTCCAAGAAACATAACAGTTTATGTAAAATCATGGAAAAAAATAAGACGCTACACGGTGATCATGATTGCGGCTATTCTGCTTGTCGGAAACAAAAAAAAAACCAAAAAGATTCTTAAAGCATATGAGTTTGGTTATAATCGTTTAACTTATAATAAAATAAAATATTAGAAAGAAAAAAAATGGCATCATTTTGAAAATTATTTTCGAATTTTTTCATATTGCTGTAAAATAAATAAAAATAAACATTTTGACTTTATTGCATGTAGTTCAGACGAGAACTATATATATATATGCGCTAAAGATGTGCGCAAAATTTGAGCGCGATTGGTCAAATAGATTTTGAGAAATTATATGGTCATCGCTTTATTTTTTTCATAATCTTATGTAAATCTGTTATATATATATCTGTTATATATTTCTTGGAAAATTACATATAAAAAAATTCTAAAAAATACTTGAAATATGTATTAATATGTATGTGTCAACTTTGATTTGAATAGACCTTATGAACTTTTCAGAAAAAATTCGTGAAAATAGCCTAAAAATCAAGCTTCTAGACCAGAATCCCTTTAATATTAATAGCTTGATTTAATGTTAAAAATTGTTCTATTCACCGTAGCCTGAATCGGGCTTTAGGCACATACTCGATGTACCAATGACTTTCTCCGAGTTGGCACATAGCGTACGCATGAACTGCTAACGTGATTTTATTCTCTGTCTATTTTAAATATTTCTCCGTCATAAATTTATAACGACGATGGCGGCGCTAATAACGAGCGCGACATCCCGGCATTTATATGAGCGTTGCGCTTCGCATTGATACCCGTTGCAGGTCCGGTGGGTGTTATGGGCGCGCGCGACGAAGCCCGTGGCGATGAATGGAGCTCGTTTCGGTCGGCTCGAGTGGCGATGGATCGTCATCGGTAGATCAGTGAAAGTCGATTCGAGCCTCGATCCGCGCTGGATTGCGATTGATCGGGCGCGGTATCGTTCCAGGAACCATTACGGATAAAATGGCGATGATAAAAGTATGAGAATCCACGACATGTCGGACGATTGTTTATCGAATAACAAATTTTAATTAGCGGATTATAATGACGCATTGCGCTTGCACTGACAGCTCTTTGCTTTCCCGCGTTCCCAATAATGAATCAGCCGATAATATTCACAGCCAGCGTTGTTCTATCGCCTCGACACTTATCTCGGCTCACGATTGCATACAAACGTGCAAATCTCAAACCCATAATTTCCACGCGATTGTGGTCCGGCACAAGAGCGTCGCGATTGCCGACCGCATTAATCGGGTAATTAAACCATTACTCATTGTGTCTCGTATTTTTTTTAAACGCTCCAATTTGCCGTGCCCTTAATGACTCGTTAAAATTGCTTTAATAATGCCTGAGCTAATAAGCTGACCGTGTACACCGTCGACAGCCGATCGGTCATGCTTGCGAATGACTACTCTATTCGCCGTTACATGTTGAGTGGTATGGTCGTGTGGGAGATACAGGTTGTACGCATATGTTCTGCTTTTTTAATATTTTTTTGTTTCAACACCGCGTGTCAATAAAAGTCAGTGATTTTAGCATACAGGTTTTACTCGTTGTCGCTTATTGACGAAAAAGTAACACGTGTTGTCACATGCATAATTTCAATTTCGTTTAAGTAGACATCTATATTCGCTATATTACATGTCTCGTGGAAAAATACGTGGATAAATATTTTTATAGTAAATATATCGAAAAGGAGAAAGAAAATATGTACGTGCGCTCTTCGCATATTTATTTCTAAAAATATAAAATATGGCTAAAAATATTATTGAAATAATTAAATAAAAATAAGGGAATGAATTTTTAATAGAGTTGCGATTGTCTATTAATATCATTAGATTATCAATAAATTACTTTTATACTTGTTAATTAATAAGTGAAATTGAATTTCAAGTTTAAAAAAAAAATCATAGAATTAATAACATTTTAATAAGGATGAATAAAAACGGGAGAAATAAAAAAGTTCTTTAAAGATATATTTTACTCGTTGTTTTTCCCACTTGCATTAAGATTAATCATAATTCACGCCACGCAGGACGAAGAGCTTCCGCTGGACATCATCCGCATCCTTCTTCCTCCTTGTCACAGTGCACGCACGTGCAGCTTTTATGCGTCTTCAAACAGCGCGTGCCGCGTGTGTTTGTGAATGACGCTAGTGTTTCGACAGGAAGCTTCATATCCGAATTTCAAAGAACTAATTTAGTTAGCATGACCGAAGTTTTTCTTGTACTTTTAACTCGCATCCGTATCTAATGCTTATATTATCAATATTATGGTAATATCTATTATTCAGAATTAAGATTTATAGCTTACATTGCTTCAAATAACAACTTACCGCAAAATACTCACCAAGGTATATTTCTAAAGAAATCACGTCGCTAATGTACTTTCGCGATACTTCGTATAGGCGGATGTTTACCAGCCGGTGAGAAAATAAACGCGGAACGAGCGGGAGAACCGTGACAACCGTGTTCTAAGATTGAGGTCAATGGGTATATCGCGATTGCAAGGGAAATTTTTCGACGACGATAAGTCGCAGATAAGGATCGCCTCGTTACGAGCGCGGCATGGCGAACGTTAAACCGCACGGACAATCGTGCTTCCGCGATAGTTGTAAGTTGACAGGCAAATCATTGTGACACACTCACTTTGCATAGAGCGACGCCCGTGTCCAGCCTGTCCATGAAATTGTCAAGATTGATCCTGAGCTCTGGATACAGGGCGTTCAGCCACTCCGCCAGATCCTCCTTCATCGCTATTAGGTATTCCTCTGAGGACTTGAAAGGTCTGTACGACCTTCCTTCCAATAGCACCGACATGATTTCAATGATTCAGAAACTGAAAGTAAATATTAAGTTATATTAAATTTTTTATAAATCATAAATTAAAATAGAATGTGTCTTGAAGTTTGTATTTATATATAAAGAATTATTATTAATTTTTTTTAGTTTCTCTTTTGCTCTTTTTTTTTCTTTATTTGAATATTACAAACTAAATATAATATCGTGAACATTTTTAAATTATTGTTAATTTATATTATTTTGCCTGAAAATTTGAATTATATAATAACTCAATAAGATCTCATTACATTTATAAATCGTTTTATATCGATAAGTTTCCAAATTTTTGACTTTATACTTTTTATTTAGGAGCGATTTATATTTTTTTTCATATGCGCTTGTTTAGACTAGTTAGTGTTTGGCGAAAAATTGAGAAAAGGCTTCGATGCTATCATAACACAAAAGACTTCCGCATTTTTTTAAATCCATGTGGACCCTAAAAGGACCGAACGAAATCTTATGATTGCTCACAGTTTGAAAATGAGCAGCCTTTTAATATAATTTTCAGATCTAAATTCTTAAAATCTTTAAAATTCATCGATAATTTCAACTCTTTAATTTTTCAATCAATCAATTGTTCTCCTTATCTGATCCTACGATGATCTTGTCTTTTTAATAATTTTTTTATTCTGAATTAATTTCTTGTTTTTTACTTATTTTTTACTTATTTTTCCTCTTCGCATTTAATGTTTAATTAATTGCATCCACAATATATAGTACATAAATTTTGTAATCGATATGTGTTTCATTAAAGTTTTATCATTTTTCAACTCTTGAAATATTCCGGATCATAATCAACGATTATTAATCGTCCGACGAAAGCTACGCTCGCCATGCACGGGAATTGCAATGTGCCGCCGCTAACGGGGCCCCGATTCGTTTTCTCACGCGATATTTCCACGTCCAGATACCGTTGCGTATGCAAATCCGCGGGCATTATTTCGCAGATGCAAGCGGTAGATTATAAACGTCCGATGAATAAAAATCGCCGGGATCTGTCAGACAATGGCCACTCTGGGTGTCTCTGTTGACAATGGCGCGGTCATCCCCATGATATTTTCCCCTATACTAGTTATACAACCATCCTTTATATATATACGTACATATATATAAATGTCTATTGCATTCAGCCATGATATTCCCCATGTATGAGTATAAAGTCATGATTGTACAAGACCCAACCCTTAACTGAAAACGTAGGTAAACTCTGTCTATGAACTTTGTTGTTGAAACATATGCGTAACTTGAATTATTTGTATACATATTACGTAAACTCACAGCACACTTTATCCAAGAGGGACATAAGGACATCCTCTGGACAATTTTAAGATTATATTGGAAATCTACGAAATCTATTTTACTTTGTAAAAAAGATAGAAAATCTTTTTTCTTTTCATTAAAATTCTCTTTGTTACAAAAATAGAAAGTTTAATTGTCATAAAGAAACGAATAATATTTTATAAATATTTTTCCTATTGTTTAATCGTATATTTATTTCTGAATGAACAAACATACTTTACGTACGTTCGCTTACGTTCTGTCATGCATTGAGTCATTCAATTCCTGCTACGTTTCAGAGCGATCAGGTATATAAATCTCCATCAACAGCATTGTGCGCAACTCGTCGAGTAATGTACAGGTAATATCGGGAGCTCGACGAGACTCACAGTGTCGCAAGTGAACTTCATTGTAAGACATGGTCGCTCCGATACAGCGACTGAATAGCGTCGCGTCGGTAAGGACAACGTTTTGGTTCGAGTTTCGCTGAATGGAAATCTCTGGCAAGAGCAAAAAAAAGGAGAGAGAGAGAGAGAGAGAGAGAGAGAGAGAGAGAGAGAGAGACAAACGGAACTTAGGTATTTGATAAATAAGCCTACGCCGCGCGACGAATTAATGAGTAGACATTGCGCCAGCCGAATGGGCACGAATGAATTAATGCGTCTGACTGTATTGCCGGCTTCAAAAGGAAGTCCGCAACAACCACGAGATCAGTGACCGTCAATAAATTTCAAAATGTTTGCGTGAAGCAAAATTAAGATCGATTCGCATATATATGGTAAAAGATATTACCAAAAATTGTGTCATTTCTGTATTTGATATTAAACTATTAATTCTATATATGTACACAATATTAATTCACATATTCTCTTTGAAGAGATATTTAGGGCAATGTATAATACAGACTAGAGACTCTCTAAGAATCTAGGTATGAGATAGTCAATTTTGATTAATCATGTTTTATCAACTCTTGAGAAAGAGAAAGAAAAAATCAAAGAGAAAGAGAAAGGAATAGAAAATGTATGTCTTCTCTCGCGTGATTTTGCTAAAATTAAAGACAATACACAGCTCGTATCCAGAGTCTTCTTAAAAGGTCTCTATAGACCAGAGACTCTATAGTATACACGTACACATGTACAATAATAGTATAGTATACATATGCACTAGTAGGTACATATGTTGTACTATAGGATCTTTAAAGCTAGTCAGACAATAGATTGAGATTAAGGTTGAATTTAATCAATCAGAGCAAAGTTCACTAAACTTGATATTGTTTTCTTTCTTTTAATTAGTTAAAATTATAATCTCACAATCTCAGTAGTCTGATACGGACATAATATAGACAGATTTTTTTCCCACAATTCTGAGGTCATCGACAAGTGTGTGCGAAATTAAATATTTCCTTTCCCATTTCCTAAACATCCTATTTTCCAACCACCGGCATGCACCGACCGGAGAAGATAATCGTGGGAAATAATCCATCGCAGATGCGCCGCCGCCATAATATACTCCGACTGCGATAAAACATTCCATTCATGGGACCCCACAAAACCTCGTTTCCATGCGGTCTGAATCCTCTTTAACTGAACGAATCTTCAAAGATTGACTAAAATTAACTTGAGGAAATTATCTTCAAGATCAGAAACTGAAAATCATTTTAAGTAATATACAAACGTATATAGTAAAAATTAACAGAGGATTAATTGGAAGGTTAGATTCCGAGTTCAAAACGTTCAAAGTTAAAGAATAAAATATGCCGTCTATAGTGGAACTTTAGAAGGAAATGTCGGTTCCGAAGGCCTACAAATGAAGAGGGACTCGGTGACTTTGGAGCCGGCACTTCTCATCTCTGCGCATTCAAGACCATAATTTATTAACGTCTACGGCGCATTATGCAAAGAATGACGAAGGGAGGAAAAGGAGAAACAGAGGAATGAAGAAAGACCGCTAAACCGGCACGACGGACACGAGAAGGGGATTAGTACGTAAGCGACGCGGGAGCGGATCGTAAAGAGGCGAGAGATGAGGGATTCGTGCGTCGGCAGCCACGATTGCGGGATTACGATTTACGAAAGGTGACTGCGAAATGTCATCGTATCGTGTTTCCCGCGATACAACGCACGCGCTCCTCGTTCGTGCGCGTCTCGCCTCGGGCGGCAACACGCCCCATGTCGACGCCACGCGTATACTGCATCGGGTGCATTATTATGTACACAACGATTGAAAATGCCAAAGTTTAAGTCGATAGCGACAACGGATGAATAGACCAATCCGCGGAGCGCGGAAATAGCTCGTCTGGAACGAATAATTTGACTTGTACGTCTTATCGATCCTCTTTTGACGTGATATTTTATATTATACGCTTATCTCTCTTGCGTATTCATGGAATTTTACATTCAGCTATCTTACCAACTTGATAAAATGTATCACATACGATATGATACAATTGTACAGTTCAATTTTCAGTAGTAACGCGAACGAATAAAAGCACAATTTTTGTTATGGTACAAAACTGTTAAAAATTCATAATTTCAGAATATAACCAATTTGAATTATTTTTAATAATTTCTACAAATCATTATTCTTACTCAATATATCATTAAATTAATTAAAATAATAGAGTTAAATAATGTATTGGCGTACAATTTATACTAGAAATTGTAAAAATTGACACAAATATACATTATAATATACTATACAACAAAATTAAAGCATCACCTATTCCCTGCCAAAGGCAATTTCAAAATAGAATAACTTCGTCAAAAATCATCGTATCTAGATTTTAATAATTATTAGTAATAATAATAATAATTATTATTATTAATATTATTATTATTATTAATTATTTTAATAATTATTAGCCCTTGATCGAATATGACCCTCTTCATACATTTATGTTGAACATTTCTCGATCCATTTTTATTTAATATATTATTAATATATTATTAAAAAATTTAACGGAAGAAATATTAAATTTAATTCATTATTTACTAATGCATGTGTTAATGACATTGTTTACTTTAAAACCAAACAAATCAAATAGAAATGAATTGATTTCGATATACATGAAAGTTAAAAATAACAAATTTTTTTTTAGCTCAAGGGATTGGGTTACCATTGCCTTTTTGATAACGATGACTGTCTTATTGGAATCCTTTCTATAAATAACGTAGAAATATATTGTTACAAGATAAAAAAATAACTTAAAACACTCGGCGACATACATGATGGGTGAAAAACGAGCGAGCATCTGTAGGCGATTGGTGGCTAATTTACAGGCTAATTTGTGGCATTTTATCGCCATCCGCGAAAGGGCGAAGGTGGCAGTTGCTGAATCACAGCAGGGTTGCGAGTGTGTAAAATACTGTAAAACATCGTTGCACTTTACGAAGTTCACCGTGGCTTTCATAAATGTCGGTGCAGCACCGAGGAATCTATTAGGGATGCACGTGGATGCACCGTGGAATTTAATCCTTAAACATGTGCGATTCACGCGCTATCTTCACCGCCAGGCGAAAGGCGTTCGGGAATTGATAGCGTCCTCCTTTATTTCGCAAAGTGGTTAACGGGATTTTATATGTTCCTACGCACGATTGCTCATTTCACGATAAATAATCGATGACTTTGCTAAGTACTAAATAGTAAAGCGTGTTTCCATTTTGGTACCAGAGTAGATTATCGATGTTAGCGTTGTCAACCTCACCTATTTTATTTATGGCATAGCTAGAACTTTATAATTATAATTATAATATTACCGTCTATATAATTAGCGTGTTTTTTTAAATACAAAATTCCGTTATGACGGATTTTAATAAAAATCTGTATCTGAAATTACAGTCCGTTAGTTGAAACTTGAATCTTGAAGTCCGAAACTTGAAACCAAGTTTCACTGAAAAATATAGAATATGGAATTTATAGAGCATTGAAATATTTGGATCTTATTAAGAAAAAGAGTAGAGTACACTGTTAAATTTATAGTGTTAATTTGACATTATATAGTGTTAAATTTAACTATTGTTTTAGTATCAAATCACAATACATTGATCAGTGGCAACTTAATCCTCGCTATACATACTGGAATCCCAGAAACCTCAATGCAATTTGCTAAATCTAGATTTTTTTTTATATATCTAAACTTTTCTTTTTCTTTAAACCTATGTTTTGAAGCTCCTTAATTCTATCAACTTTTACACATCATAGATCTATTCCTTAATCAATTCTCCATCGATTAAAAAAAAAAAATTAATTGCAATATGTCCATTTTTATGAAAATTACGGTAACAAATATGAATGAGATCCCAAGAATTCTAATATGTATATCAAGTAAAAAAAAAGTGTATAGCTAAGATTAAATTAACTTAAATTTGACACTATAGATTTAATAACAGTGTAGGAATGTGCGGAATATTAATCCTTCATTGACATACTGTGTAAACCACCCAAAATTATTTTAACTCTCTGAAACTCAATTTTTTTTTATTTTGTAAAACAAAAATACAATGTTTATAAAAAAATAAAATTTTTTTCAATGTCTCTGTTTTTTTCAATCCTCAAAATAATCTATATTCAATATGCAAAATAAATACCTTTTATTCAAAACAATTTATAAACTAATTTTTTTCAAAGTAGTAAATTTTTTTAAAATTAGTAAGTGTAAAATTGTAATAAAATTAATGTGTAAAATTAATTTTTACAAACTAATTTTTTTCATATCTGAACAACAATTTTGTTAACTTTAAATTATTAACTTTAAATTATTAACTTTTTAATATTGAATTTTTTGAAAAGTTACAATTTTTCAAAGATTTTATTCTATTCATTGAACTCAAGAATTTTTTTCACAAAAACTGTAATGAAATTTTAATCAAAAACTATTTGAATATATTCTATAGACTTTGAAATTGACCCATAATTTTTTTTATATTAATTGGATTTTTTAAATAAGAATATCAGTTGTTTAAACATTGTTCTGGGTATGAGCCACTCAGCGATCAAAAAGCGATCGAAAAAAGAAGTATGTCAACGAAGGATTAAGGTAAAAATATATAGATTGATGTTCAGGAGAAATTGATATCTCTGGAAAGAAATTCTGTGAGAATATAATCGCGCTTCCGACTTATTAGCATACGCAGTTCCTCGTGACACTGCGTAGACACGCCGTGATGCACCGTTATGTCAGGTGTAGCGCGCCTTTTAAAGTGCGCTCACGTAGATAAACTTACGAACGCCCTTTCATAGAGAACGAACGTGCACGCGATATCCGTAGGGCAGCGACTTCTTAATATTCCGTCCTTTATGTGTCGCTCAATGGAATAATAAGGAGCTCGCGGAACCCTTTCTCAGCGTGAACAATGAAGTCGCGCTCGACGGAAAATGAAATGATGGCAATGACGCAGTCAGGAAAATGTCGCGCGAGGATGTCAAAACACTCTGGACGTCGTTCTGCGTTTATTCTCGCGACTTAAATCTTTCGAAACATCCTCCCAATCGCGTCGCATAGCAACGAAGACGATGAGGCGGAATGAATAGAATGAAAGACCGAACCGGATTAAATGGAAAAAAAAATTTATAAATATATTCTTACGAGCCATCGCCTGGCAACTTAATTCCGGCCGTTTCGACTTGCTTTATCATTTTTATGTGTCGCCTGGCGACACTTACGGATGCGCACACATGCACGCACACATGCATACACAATTTCGATCCCTACGACTTACTTTAGCAACTCTTCTATAATCGCCAGGAAGCAGTTACTCTTACACCCTATTACTATAATTTCTCTGGATGCGCGTGAGTTAACTTCATATAATCTGATTCATCCTCCCTTCATTCATCGTCGATTAATATTATGAGTTATGTAAACACTAAACAATAATTACATAATATAATATTTGCATGTGCGACGATGTTTTGCACGAGTTACATTCGCTTATCGCGCAAGCCCTCCTTCTCAAATCCATATCAAGATCTCGTTTTAGGTAAGACTTTTATGAGTAATTACAAACGATTTCTGATGCTTTATTAAATTACTTTATGTTCCGGTGATTTCACATTAGATCCTTTACAATCTTGCAATTTATAAATACTGTATGCGATACACATATGCGCGAGATGTGAGAGGTGTATTGCGAGTGTTTGCGCTCGATCGGCCGCCGCCGGCCGCGCAATTTAATCGCGCGCGCGTTAAAGTAATGTTACGTTATACGCGAGCAATGCGACGACAACATTCTTGCATCGTACCCAAAGATAGCACCGATATATTATTAAGGGAAAACAAGATCGCGATAAATTGAAAGTCTCGCTGCGTCGTAATTATGGCGATGGCCGATGTGATAATTTCGCGAAAGGTAAATATAGAAAACGAATCCGCCCGGGTCGTATAATGCTCGTTTCATGCAAGCGTAATGAGGCGCGCGGCGCAATTAATGGTCATTTGCTCTTTTACAGTCCATTAAATATCAACTATGTTCCCCTTTTTTTTCGCCACGGGAGTCGTCCCATGATAGAACTCCGCATGATTATTCACGATTCGATAAGACTCATTTCATGTTCGATAAATGTATTTTATAGCAGAAGTCTCAGCGTCTGTAAGAACGTGAATAGGCGACGAAAAATTGTGTAAATGTTCCTATATCTCTGTCATAAAGACAACGCAGAGATTTGCATAATAGAGATATTCGAGAGAGATCTGCCAATCCTGTTGACTTGACTTGACAAACTTTCCTAATTAAATATAAGTAGGCCAATAAATTTTTATGAATATCTCTCTCTTTTATGCATATTCCGTTCCTCCATTATTCATAAAATATTATGAATTATCTGTTCGTGCGTTGCATAAGATATGCGCAGAATTTGCGCAATAGCATAATGACTTTCGAACATATCATCGTATAAGACACTTTTTTCAGAATATTATCATCGCGAACTATAACATTCCGCTTTTATCACATCATAAACATTCAATTATCTAGATACTATTTCTTCGTGTAACAAGAAGAGATGTTCAAGCAACGGGAGGTAATGCAATCGTAACGATTACATTGCGGGGTGGAAGAAACTCAGATTTGAGATATCATCGTCGTCGAGATATTAAAAGCCCACTCACGTGCATAAGAATGACAGCGTTTCTTTGCCCGAGGAAACTGTTTATTTCAAAATTCCTTATTATTAGTATGTATAACGATATACTTTAAAAGTATAAGCATAATCCTGTACAAAACACACATCGCAATACACAGCATCTGTCTATCTATCTTCAAAACAAACATGACCAAACTGGTAAAGCTGTCGTCATTTACGCCTTCCCTTCTAAAGTTAAACGATTCCAGCAAGATTATATTTAGATTTTTATACATCGTAAGCGATAACTTTTCCCATACTCTTCTAATAAAACAGATCTTATGTAATAATATCAGAAAATTATTCAAATTATTGAAACAAAATAAAATAATAATATTAGTTTGTTTTGTTGTATTGCGTGTGTGTAGTCTTGTTTCCTTTCAAAATAAATCTAATAAAAGTAAAATGCTTATGTTGGTGCTACGAATGTTGGTACGTAAATTAAACGCGATAGATATTTGTAACTAATTGGAATGTATAAACATGCGAATTATATCTTATTGCTTTATAAATACAGAGAAAAAGGTTTTTTTGGATTTAGTATTTCTATTTATTTGATTCCTAAAATTTGTTTCATTGAAACAACATATGCTTGTAATGCGAAATTATTTGTTTGAATAAAAATTTTATTGTTTCAGTCGAGAAATTTCTATTGCTTGACAGAAATAACATTATTATTTGAAATAATATCTTTCAATTACATATAATATTATATATTATATAATTATAAGTAATATATTATTTGGATGTAATAAATTCAAACAATGAAACAAATTATTTATTTGAAAATGGCAAAATATATTGATAGAAGTTGTTTTCATGCAAATTGCTTTCTTAGAACAATCATTATATTTTTTGGCCGAAAATATAGAAACAATGGCTTATACGTCACAATAGGATTAAACGAGCAGTGTTGTGTGTTATATCAATTATGTTTGTGCCATACAATTTGATCACACGAATACTAAAAATAGACATTATCTATTCAAACAAATAATGTATTTATTTGTATTTAAGACAAAGATATACATTGTTTCAAATTTAAACAATCGCACTTATTGATTCAAACATTTTTTGTTTGTTGTTCATATCAAATAATAAATTTATTCGGATACAATAAAATTTATTAAATCCAAAGAAATCTTTTTCTCTATGTACTATATATTTATGTACTAACAGTAACAATCTGATAGTAATAATCGAAGACGTATAAGCATTTTATTTCCATTAGAATTATCATTCAGTCTCATTTATAGAAGTCGCGAAGTTGTCAAAAAATACAGTGGCTGCCAAAACTTTTCGCCAATTTTTGATAATTTTTGTTATAAAATCTGTTTTTCAGTTTATATTAAACTTAAATTATCAGAGTTGCCACACACAGAACGCAAAATTTCTACAGTAATTTCTTCAGTAATTTACTAAAACGCTAATCCAGCAGGAAATACGGCATTGTGTGCCGTTTATTAGCCTTTTTTTAAGCTTTATAAGTTTAGAATTCTTGTTATAATCAATCAATTTAAGACTTAAGAACATGATATTTTAAATACTAGAATATATTAAGTTTTTACATACTATATCTTTATCTTCAAGGATTCTTTACCTGAATAATACAATAAAATTAGCCAGAAACTTTTGGCAGCCACTGTAAGTTATAGATTTTAGTAACAAATAATTCCCAGCGTCGCGTTCAGACAGTATGACAGGCATCCCAATGGACGCCGTATATCCGGGAAACCGGATGTGTAAGCCGGCGCCTGTTCTCTCTCGCGCGCAACGCAACGCACATCGAGTTACGCGACGCATAATTACATTCGAACGCGCGCTGATATCGGGGACCGATAAACGATCTGGCGCAGCGCTGCAGCGTTGGCGTTTTCGTAACGCCTAACGATTTCATTCATTTCGCTTGGCGAAATGAACCTGTTCCAAACGATGACGATGATGACGGAAACGACGACAAGCTCGGCCGGGTTCTGGCTACGCCCGCGCACGTAGTCGAGCGCGAATGCAAATCGGCATGGTCGCGCATGGTCGCGCATGGCCCGCGTTGCAACGGCAACGAGAAACGCGATATCTTGGACTACGTGCGGCCTGATAACATCCGGAGCACCGGCTCCAAAGTCGTTTATCATTACGCGCCGGCCCGTAAAGTTACCTTCGAGCGCGCCGAGATTGATCACCTCCCGCCTCGGCCGAACTTATTGCTCTCTCCCCCGCGTCTTTCGTCTGCTCCTTTTTCTTCTCCTTTCATGGAGGTCCATTTCCATAATCGTACTAACAATCACGCGTGTTTTATATTCGAGGCTAAATTTCAAGAACACTCGAATAAAATTTTGCTACCCTGAGGACTCTAAATTACGTTCAAAAAAAACTTCGATTCCAAATTAACCGAAGAATCCATAAACAAGACAGAAAATTCAAATTCAATTTCAAAATCAGTGCAGAGTTTGTCGCTTCTCTGACATTATAATTTCTCCACTTGGGAGAAACTCCATTCTCTTATGTGCTTTCAAAACTAGCAGCTCGGTTTTCGTCCATAATCTCCCTTCGCAAAAATTATACGCTTCTTGATTGCTCTAAGGATAGTGCCTGTCATCGGAATATCAAAATGCGCGTATGTACTGAAATCCAACTTAATCCGATGCACGAGCACACGTCTCTCGCCAAACGTATCTCGACAGCGCGTATAGCCCACGATATACGTGCAAATGATTTTCCAGCGATGCAACGCCGTTGACAGCCATTCATTAATCGTGATGTTCGGTATACATTACAATCTGCCGACGTCGAGCGCGAACGAGAGATGGAATTAACGAGAGAGATGTTTCGACCGAGTTATCGCCGCGTTTTTTTAACAATATTAAATCTCTACAAACCGCGTAAAGGCCGCGTATTTTTCCGCAAAATAAAACCGACATGTTCCCTCTCTCTTTCTCTTTTTTTTTCTCTTTTTATCCAAACACTGATTTATTGCATTAATGCGACCGCATATAATTTAAAGATTCTATTATTGGTGCATGGAAAAATCGGATTTGCTGCATCATTTAAAAATAACAATGCTACAAAAATTTTTAACATTCTAGCAACCAATTTAAACGTCCTACATAATTTTGATGGACCAAACAAATGATTTTCAAATCTGTATCTAGTTAAACTTTTAAATTTCAGCAAAACCGTGCTTTCTAAATGTATATTCTCGAATATAACGATAATATAAAGCCGACTTGGGTCGGCCGTTAGTTAATCATTTTCTGAATATGTCAGCTAGTTATTAGAGTCCCATGTTTTTGTACAGTTAACGTGTTTATGCAATGTTCATCACTTAATCATCTTTATATATCAGCATTAATTAATTCTGCATTACACGTACTTAATGTTCAACTTCCGTTTAGAAGTCGTACACTTAAATTAAAGTGCAAGTGTTCCGTTAAACATTTCGGAAAGATAATAATCAATTTCCTGTTACGTATGTAGAGAAATCGTTAAAATATTCTCGACACGATAGTGTCTACGATAAAGTTATCAGATTTTTTTAAATTAAATCCAGAGACAAATTTCAACTTTTTCAAAATAAAGGTAACATAAAATTAGTATTATTTTAAATAATGTTTTATTTTGTTTAACAAAATGCACTATAGATAAATCAGAATTTAATAAGCCTCTTAATATACATGATTCAATTATTCGTGTCCTGTGATTTCTTTTCTTTGAAATACTAGGAGTGGTTGGTTAAATTATAATCTCTATCTTTTTTTTTTTTAATACACAATTTTGTAGATACTTTCTAAGGTATATGTAAAGAATAGTTGCTTAATAATTTTTATACAGATTTGTAAAAGTGATAAAAACTCGAAATACAACAACCCCTCATGTGTAACCAAATATTGAAATATTATGTGTATACAAAGAGCAAAAAGTTTTCAATATAAGTTTTATCATCCTTTAAATTATTACCAAAATAGCACATAAAAATCCGACTGAAAAACGGGAATGTTTGATAACCTTAAAATGTCTAGAAAGTTAGATAAAAAAACTATCGTTAATATCGTTTAAATAACAAATTAATACAGCATCTTTAATGCTTCTTGTTAAAGTGAAATGTCAAATGAATGAATTGTCAAATGTGAAATCGTTATCCATGTTACGGTCTTCATGAAACTCGTTCACTTATGCGAAGCGAAACGCGCTCAAGAGCGAGAGGCTATAAATATTTATTCCAAGACCCTCTTTTTCGCAAGCATCGTCCTTTGATCGAGAGATATTCCGTATTAGTGAGCGTGATAAGTTGCATGTCCAGTCACTGCAAAGCGCATCGCTCCTCTGCGCACGCTGGACGCTGTGCGAGCGAGACTGGACGACGAGTAGGGAACGCACGGCTGGTCTCTGCCCCCCTCGGAAGAAAATCTTATGAATGAGCGGGTTCCCCATTCACTTTTAAGTTCACTATGGAGAACAGCCGTAACGAGCAACACGGTGTTTCGAAGCTGTGATGCTCGCGCAATACGCAGCGATCCATCGCGCAATACAGGAACGCAATTCGTCTATGATGTAAATTGATAAAGCAGCAATAATACAGCGAACATCGTGTTTTATCGAATGACTTCAGTTTTGTACGATGAGTAATAATATCATTTACCGGCATATTTTATAATATTGTGTATACTCAACTCTTACAAAAATTTAATACTAGAAAATAATGATCAATTATTTATTTTAAGTATTAATCGTTGTGCTTTTAATATTTCAAAAAGTAGTTAATTTTCTTTAGTATTAAATTGAATTTCTGTGTAAGGGAAAGCGCAAAAATAGTTATAAACTTGTTCTATATTATTTAAATGTATTTTTATGAGATATACATATAATATATATATATACATTAACACAAAAATCGATTAAAATATTATTGTATCAAAAATATTAAAATATTAATGTATCAAAATTTTAATGGCAACGCAAATGTTGCAAATACTAATATCAAATAAGAGATAGATAAAAATTGTTCGACGATTTTTTCAATCACGATTTTTCAATTGAAAGAAATATTGCTTGTTAAAATCAAATCAAATTCTCTTTCACTAAAACTGCTATGTGCATACGAAATACTTTTAGGCCAGGATTGAAGAGTGAAATTTAATTTAAAATGAGGACAAAGGAATTTTAGCTTCTATTGTTTTGATTGATCAAATTTCAATCTCTTAATCTTCAATCTCAATCTTCAATGCGTAGTCTGATTCCGGCCTTACACAACAATCATAAAAATGCCAATGTGCAAGGTGCAATGTCTAATATACGCGATATCGATAAAGATCGAACAAAAGTTCAGTGCTGTTCAATAGTAATCGCAATACACGGATATCATAATGCGTCGCTTATTATGCACCACGCCTGCGTTTATTACTTATTGTCAGATGAGAGTATCTCGTTGCGCTTTGCGCGCAACGACGTTGCACAGTTCGAGAGACTATCTCACGCGACAAAACGCTTTGTCTCCGTCCACTTATCTCGATCGTCTTCGCTCGCAGGAGTGTACGCCTCCAGCGAGTAATTGCGTCGGCAATTCAATCGTCACGAAATTATCACGCCATTACTCGCGAGTCGTCCCGCAGGCGAGTATACTCGTCAATCGCGACATAACTCATGTATCGTCAATCTAGATCGATAACTCTCCAGAATCTCCGACCTTGCTCTTCTCTTTTAATACATCGAGAAAAGAAGTTGTTAATTTAAAATCATATTAGTCGATTCAACTAAATGCGGCGGTCAGGAGCAAATATGTTAAGCAAAAATATTTGTTCATTCAAACAAACAACGTGTTTTAAGTTAAGATTTTGTATATTTAATCAAAATGTATATAAATACTTGAATTTAAA
>Ga0157364_1000184_pt1 | contig 33227 bp, 23 predicted proteins | sample AttsexASBM2_FD_111476 | JGI IMG/M metagenome (GOLD analysis project Ga0157364, IMG submission 111476) | Fungus gardens microbial communities from leaf cutter ant in Ribeirão Preto, State of São Paulo, Brazil - Atta sexdens ASBM2 | ecosystem: Host-associated > Fungi > Mycelium > Unclassified ...
CTGAAAAGATTGAAACGGACGAATTGCAAGCACTGCTGGATATAAACTCTACGCAAACTGAAAAGGAGTTTGCAGAACAGCTTGGCGTTACGCAGCAAGCCATTTCCGTACGATTACATACGATAAAGATTGAATTTTACAAAAAAAAGCTCAGAACTTTTTTGTACACCTAATAGTTTGTTAAGAAAAATACATTTGGGAGCATAATACTTGTGTACCTGCCACTTTCTACCAAAATAGTCTCTGATCCTAGTCCTATGAGGGACAAGTGATATGCCACAGCACCACCCATAACTCCACCTCCGCATATAACAACTCGTGCTTCTTTAGGAAATACATATTCCGAATCATCGGATATCACGTCGATTACTTTTGTGACCGTTTCCCGAGTTTGGTAACTGCGAGAAAAAATATTTCTCCCTTGTACTACGCCTCTACTATACAACAGTTTACATTGTTTCCACATTTGGTATTCCTAAGATAAAGAATACTCCGTCCACTTTAAATTTTGATTTAAAAAATATGCTCAATCTATTTATATGTATTTAAAAACAAATATTTCACAAGAAGAAAGAATCACTCTGCCCCCGCGAATCGAAACACTATTAATCGTAATACTATTGAAATTAAACCACATTTGCAAAGCTGTTTCTGCTAAATGCAGCCTGAGCGCAACTCAGCTGAAAATTTGTCCAGAGATAAAGATCTTTAATAGGTGCATTCTGTATTACGATCGCTCATTGAGCGCTTAGTGAGCTCTTAAGTCGGTTCTATATTAGTTCTATATTAGTTCTATATTAGTTCTATATTAGTAAGCCGATCGCAAGTTTGTTGCGACAGCCAATATGAAGCGTTGATTTCAAAATGGAAGCTTCAGATTGGCTGTCGCAACAAACTTGCGATCGGCTTGCAACTAATATAGAATCAGCTTAAGGTACATACATGTTCCGTTATTGCAGGTTTAGAGTGAAATCACACGGTATGGAAAACGATTGCGGAATAGAGAATGCGTCATAGACATGACAGCAACCAATCAGCGTTATTCTGCGTTATTCCGAATAGCGTTAATTGATTGTTTCAATGACGCATTTCCTATTTCGCAACCTTTTTCCGCACCGTGTGATTTCATCCTTAAAATAGCTGCAATTTTAGAGACGTGTTAGAGGCTCCGCACAATAAAAGGAACAAGGAAGAGAGTAGAGAATAAGAATTTCAACCTATCGAAAACAGTGTGTTCCACAATATATTTCTGATAGATTGAAATTCTTATTCTCTATTTTCTGTTCCCTGTTCCTTTTATTATGCGGAGATGATAGGCCCCTTATGATAGGCCCGTATTCAGAACGCGCTTTTATCTCTGAAATTCTATAATATGCATAAATAATAAATTAAGCAGCATTAAGTAAATTAGCATGATATGCTACCATTGTTGTAAGCGTTCTGAATACGGGCCATGTAATATATTTGTCTTTCTGTTATAAATTTTATTGAAATTACTACCTTGCATACAAAAGTTGACTCAAATCGGCACATGTCGCAATTCTTAGAAGATTGAAGGATTTTTATGGTAAACCAAGTCCTTCGTTCACGCGAGTGACAGCAAAAATTGTATGATAAAAGCCGAGGAATTCTTCAGAGACAATCTGAGGCTCTAAGCGAATTTCAATGACAGCGTCTGTACGTTTGTAATCTAACAGCGTTGTGTTTACATTGAAATTTTAGGTTATGTTTGTACCTGATACGGTACTTTCTTATATTACATTGAAATCAAGGTGAATGATTGAGCATTCCCAATAATTGTCTATGATCCTTGTGATCCTTCAATTTCTATTTTTTTTTTTTTCAGAAAAGCGAAAATGATGTGATAATAATGTCGTAGGTGAAACATATGGATGCTTTATATATTTGGATGATTGACATATTATGCGGTAATCCTCGATACGTGATGATTCGCTAATAATTTCCCTCTGTTCGAGGCTGATAATAAGGCAGTATGTTTTTCAAATTCTTTCAAATTTTTTTTCATATGTGTAGTATCGGATAATGATAATGAGATCAAATTTTTTCTAATAATGATAACGAAAGCATATGCTACACGCTGGATTTTTGTACTGAAACATATACAGTCTGTTTCATAAGAGCGTACGGGCTGTCTCTCCTAAAACTCACAAAATTGTTAAATATTTGATTTGGATCTATTAATAAATTTAATAAACTAAAATGTATTTTCTTAGTAAGTTATCCAATCTCTTTTGTTATCGAGTATGATCTAGCAACATTGAGGCATGCAGCATGCTTTCCATAAGATTTTCAGAAAGATATCCAGATACTTCCATATATGACAAACGAGCTACTTTAAATTAAAAACTTTTTTCCTGACTTTCATGACTGTTCACATATTTTTAATAAGATTGGCATCAGGTGACTGAGAAGACCAATTTATTGTAGTGGTATTTTTACATTTTCACTTTGTACACACATAACTTTGGTGTTTTGTGTCATTGTTCTCTTGAAGCATCTACGAAATATTATCTGACCCAAACCATCTTTAAGCAGACTTCAATAAAACACTTATGATAAATTATGTTCATTTTTTATACATTCATGTCCAGGACGAGATATTAAGTACTAAATTCCCGTTGCTTACAGAAGCATCCTCACACGTGTACTGGATGTTTTACTGTTCATTGAACAATGGGATCATGATGAGTCGACTATGCATACCTTCTGGGAATCCAGGCCCAAAAGAATGATTCATTGGTAAAAGATTATATTGGCAAAATCATGATCAATATTAGCATTTGCCCACTTCAGCTGTTTTCCGACGTATTTTTTACTTAAAAAAGGTGTCGCCAGCCGTATTCGGAATCAAGCAATCATCGTCTAGTATTAAGATTCACTTCTACACTCTTTTTCAATAAAAGATTCTTTGCTCATCATAACAAACATCCAGGATTCTTCTCAAATATCTTGATAGCTTTGTTCATCTTTTTCGTCATTCAGCGCGAGAATGCCACATTGCAGCAGATCGTCAACACTGTTTTGTTACAACGTTTCACTCACATTTTAACGAATCCTTCTGATTTTTTCATGTAGTGGTCGATAGCTGCGTACGACATTTTTGATTATTTCAAATGTGTTCAAAGAAACACTGCTTCAAAACGACTTGCATACGCAGCGTTTATTTTATTCTGTTACAGACAAAAGTCACACTACCCATATAACCTCGAAGCATTCTTCCAGACTGTTCAGAGAATCGAAAAAACCGAATTTAACATCTGTGTACTATTTATTAATGAAATTTGGAACCGTATGCTCTTGTGGAACAGACTATTAAAAAAATATGGAATATTCTGTCTCTAAAAATACAATCTATAATATAAATACTTCCAATTGAAGAATTTCTAACAGCAATTCCATTAATATATATTAAATTCCACTTTTTAAAAATTTGACAACCAATATTATTGGCAAACAAATTTTTGGCATACTCGTGGGATCCTCTCTATTTCCAATTTTAGCAAATTTTATATCTTTATATTGCAGAATCTGGAGAATGATATTTTTAATACCATCAATGTTGATATTCTTATTTATGTGCACGATATTCTACTAGTAGTAGTTCTACGAGACCAGATAAATATGATTCTATATAGATTTAATATTCTTATTATAACAGAATAAAATTCACCGTTGAAAAGATGGTATTCGAATTTTCTAGATGTAAAATTATGATAATAAAAGACGGAAAAATTATTTTTTACGTAACATTTTTATAAAAACTTACTAACTCTGGTAGATTTCTCAATGAGGATATTCATACCGAGACTTATTCTAATCATATCTGAATTCAACATTTCTCTCGAAACTATAAAAATACATTCAAATTCAAAATTTATTTGATCAGCAGAAAATCAACTTTTTATCGACACAAAAGAAAGGATTTTATTCTTTAAAAATAAATATTTTTTGCAATAAAGTTCTTCAGATTTTAATCTTATTTACATCATTAAGATCTTTCTAAAATATCTATGAGCTTCAAATTGTTAAGTTGTTAGTCAATTTAATTTGTGATATTACTACTATTGTTCGGTCGGATTGTTTCAAAACCGAAAAATCAATTCGGCGCACAATTTAAATGACTACAAATGTAATATATAAACATCATATAATATTAATCAAGTCCTTAAGATCCAGCTTGTCCGTTTAAGGTATTTGTTCCCTACTAGTTGTATATTCACATTTACTTGTCCTAAGAAAGTTTTTATTCAATAAATTTTTTATTATTCATATATTATTAATCATATATTATTAATATATTCTAATTGTTTCAGAATTTTTTTATTTCGGAAATATGACACGCTCACATGTAAAATACCAAATTGCTAGAGATGATGTTGATACATCCGAGTATTTACCACAAAATATTCCAGATTTTCAAAATGTGACGAAGACAGAACCCACGTTTTGGAGAAAAGCGTTCCACGTATTTTTATTGATATCTGCTTACTTTATTTTATCAATAGGCCTTACATTTTATAATCCATGGCTTTATAATGCATATGTGAGTAATTGATAACTAGAATTTTTTGTTTGTAACTTTTTCATCTATCTAGTCCTAATGTAAAGAAAAAATAATAAATATCGAAATATAATTGAAAGGCACATACATGCATTCGCGATTACACATAATGGGGAAGAAAGCACTCTTTTTGGACAAAAATTTTATTAGATGCCTTAATCGATTTTGATGATTTTTAAAAAATTTCTTGTTATAAAATTTCCTGCATCATAGAGCTATTAAGTTTTTGATGTAAAACTATAATTCGAAATGGCAATTTTCCAAGATGACGGCGCGAACGGTGGCCCTTCATTGGAAAACTTCCATTAGGGGTTTCCATTAGGACATCGAACTCTAAGGCTGCGCTCAAAGTCTTTTACAAATGCTTTGAAGCATTTGGTTGACCAATTAGAAAAAAGAATTTTACAAATTGACCAATCAAAAATTGCTTTAAAGTATTTATAGCATCGCGTTGACCGTATCTTAAGACATATTTAAAAATCATCACTACTGAAATTTTTGCAAGCAAAAAATACATTTTGACTGGACTATTTGCCTCGGGCTTGTCTCAGTGTTGTCCTGTTTTTCTACCTCAACAGTTGAGCAAGTCTCTGATGTTTATCTCTGTATGTTCTCTCGCAGATTCTCAGAACGCGATATTCTTATGTCGATTAATTTTTTAAAGAAATTTGCAGTTAAAGTAATGGCGATATAATCATTACAAGGTTTTAAAACGATGCAGAAAAGCAGATTAAAAAAAAAAAAGTTTTTTAAGCTCAGTTTTGTGAAAAATATATACTTTAAAAACCAATACTGATAGTGTAGAAAGTTTAATACGAGGAAACTCAAATGTTTAGTCATAGGGCGCGGGTATCCATTGTCCGATCAAGTTTGGCAGGGATTATTTTTTTTGTTAATTGAAACTATTCTAAGGAGGTCCTGTGGAAAGAATTCGAAAAATAATTTTAACCAAGAGTAAATAAAGACCATTTTAATATCTGTATATATATATATATTTAATATATGTATATATACATTTATTTATTTATTAACACTATTTGTATGTTTTTAGGGTTTTAATTTTCCACTTGGTGTGGTCGTTTGCCATTTGGTTATAAAGTTTGCACTATCCGCATTAATAAGAACTATTAGAAGATGTTATAATAGTAAACGAATAAATCTTCCATGGCAAAATATAATTTATTCAATAATGGTACCTGGTATAGCTAGTGGTGTCGATATTGGTTTATCAAATTGGGCACTTTCATTAATATCAATATCTTTGTAAGTATAATCTTATAGCAATAATTAAGATGGTAAGGAATTTATTATAAAGTACATGACATTTCTTCCTAGAGTCACTATGACTAAGTCAACTACTATTATATTTATTCTTGGGTTTTCTCTTCTATTCAAATTAGAGAAAAAGGTAAGGAGATTTTCAATAAAGTATATCTGTGATATTTCTTAAATATATATTAAATATTCTTATATAACATTTTTATATAATTTATAAATAATAATTATTGTTCATTGTAGTCATGGTCTTTAGTAGGGATAGTGGCGATGATAGCAGGAGGATTAGCAATGTTCACTTATAAATCTATTCAATTTGGTATTCTTGGATTTATATTGTGTCTCTTAGCATCGTTTGCGAGTGGTATTCGATGGACTATGACGCAACTGATTATGCAAAGATCGAAACTCGGCCTCCATGATCCGATAGACATGATGTATTACATGCAGCCTTGGATGCTGTTACCAGCAATATCAGTGACTTTATGGTTTGAAGGTAATTCTGCATTTTGTAACAGAATTTTATAATTAATTATAGAATAGAATTATATATGTAATATAATTATAGAATTAATCTTAATTAATTAGAAAATTTTTGGTAAATATTCACTTCAGGGGAAGGCTAATATTCCTGCTAATATGACTTCAACATGTTATCAATATAACCCTGACCTTTAACAGCCGTCGCTTGTTATTTATTAAAAAATTCTTAACAATCAAAATTCGTAATTTCTCCATTTTGCATGGAAAGTCGGATGACTCGTTTGGTTGTTTCTTCCTTCATTTAGACACATTCAAATTTTAAACTTAAATTAAAGCTCATTGTAGATATTGCTTTAAAGAAACTTCTTCAAGATATCGATCATGCAATTGTTTTTCTAGAGCGAAAACGTGAAAAGTGAAAATTTTTATGTATATCAGTATTGTACAAAAAAAATGAAAGTGAAAGGTGACAAATGAATTTTTTTTTCATTTTTAGTATAAGTTGTCCGCGTCTTTATCTACTTCCATTCTCAAAGGTTTTCGAATTCAAAGGATCGATTGTGTATTTGAAACAAGATGAAAATTACAAAAGCGAACAAATTCATTAGATGTTAATCAATGAAATTAACAAAAATAAAATTTTAATCTGTTCACTTTTGTAATTTTCTTGTTTTGAAATATGTGGAATCGATCTCCTGTTGCCAGGATTACGTATTTTAAAAGGATATGAAAATTACACTGATGAGCAAATTCAATATGGTGTTGAATAGAATGATGAAATTATAAATATTTTAGTAAATTTTAATAAATCATTTTTGTAATTTTTAGATTATTTCAAGTTTTAAGAATACATAATCGACTCCTAGTAAATTCGAAGAAAATTCATCACATGTAACGTCGTTAATTCCTGTCACTCCAGCATCACCTTAAAGACTTGTTCTATTTTAGGTGGCAAAATATACGATAGTATTAGAATCACCGATTGGGGCAATATCAGTAATATTTTATTGACTACAGCTGCTGTAGTAACAGGTGCCATTTTAGCATTTAGTATGGAAGTGATGGAATTCTTAGTTGTTACTTATACTTCTAGTCTGACATTGTCGATCTCGGGAATATGTAAGGTAAAATTATTAGTCAATTTATTATTGAATTCTATACTGTAATAAATATTATGTTTATGCTTTCTATTCCAATAATCAAGAATGAGTTGAAATGGATTGAAATTTTTATGCATACCTATTAGTCCAGTGAATCTAAAAAAACTGTTTTTAATTAATTAGATCCAATTGGATTCAACTGGATTCAATTGAAAAATTTTCTATTCAGAATTATGAATTGAGCGATATTTACGAGGAGCGCAGAAAAAGCTGATAATATTTTTAGATTGAAAAGCACAGAAATGTTATTTTACGTATGTAATATACGTGCTTCTACACACACACGCACGCACGCACGCGCGCACACCCCACACACACACACACACGCACGCGCGCACACCCCACACACACACACACACACACACACACACACACACACACACACACACACACAAATAATTATGCAATTTCTATAAATAAATTCGGAAAAAGTTTTATTTTACACGTGAATGTTTATCTCTGAAAATCTGAATCCATTTCAATTCTAGTTTACTTGAGATTTCTATTAAAAACAATTATAATAAAATCAGAGAATGGAATATTATTTTTCAAAAGTAACGATATATGCAAAAAACGGTTCACTAAAATTATAAATTTTAGCACAAATTTTTAATATTTTTCAATAGCAGTAAAATCGTTGTATATTTATTGAAATAAATCAAAGTTTTAAAAATCTCATGAATATAAATATTCCCCTTGAAATCCATGAAGAAGAGATCAAGTTTAAGTTACACAAAATGTGTTACAAAATGGCTGCCAATTTTTAACTCTCACTTTTTCTCTTTAAAGAGAGAGAAAGAGAGAGAGAAATTTTTGAACCTCGCTTACAATCAAAATATAGGGCTGCGCAATCAAAAGAATAGGGAACAGAGTAAGAATTTTAACCTATCAGAAATTGTTATTCCATAATATATAATTTCTGATAAATTGAAATTCTTATTGTCTGTTTTCTGTTTCCTATTCGTTTGATTGTGCGCAGCCCCTAATATGTAACCGGATCTTAGATCATAAGACATTGGCTATAGTCGATTTGGACGCTCACGCGCTTTAAGCGCTTGTAATCATCATTTTATCTTCATTGTTCATTAGACATAAAATAAGAATAGAAGTACAGAAAAGCGCTGAAAGCGTCCAAATCGATTGCTGCCTCAATCTTAAGGTTATAAATCATTAGCCACTCTGTTGAGATCCTTATTAAAATGATCATGAAGAACGAATTATAAATACTGGCTAAAGATTAAAGACTGAATATGTACAAAATTACATCACATAGATTCAAAATATAAAATATAACAATTGATAAATTAGGTTAATAGGTTCAAAATAACAATAAAAGTAATTGTAAAATTCGTTATAAAACCATTATAAAAAAAAGTATAATTACCATTACAAAAAAAAGTAACGCCGTTATCAGTCAGTTACAAAAAAAGTAACTTGTAACGGTTACAAGTAACAATGTTATTTTCATTCCCTGAGAAAAATACAAGATTTATCAAGTTTTAGGTATCAAGTTTTATTAACACGTCACAGAAAAGTTTCATAGATAATACTAATATTCATTCTATTTAGTTAATTTTCAATTTCCCTTTGTTTTTCATTTTGTAATGATTTTTTTTACAGGAAATATGTACATTGGCACTGGCCTTTGTATTGAAAGGTGACCAACTGACTGGCCTTAACTTTGTAGGATTGTTAATGTGCCTTGGTGGTATAATACTTCATATTGTTCAGAAAGTATTACTTAACAGAAAGAAAGCAATTGATAATATGGAATTGCAATCGAAAGTGGCAAGCAACAATGTTAAACGCGAAGAGGAAACCGATTCGAACGTGCCATTATTGACGGAAAAATCGACTTCTTTAATTAATCTTCTCAATGCTGAATTTAGCTCGGATGAAGATGGTGATGTGAGAGAAAGTGATAACTCGACTCAAATATTGTCAGATATTTTGCAACGCAGAGAACAGTGATATATTATAAATTTTTAGATCTGATAAGAAATTATTTTTTATTAAGAACATTTGAGTGTATATTTATGATTTACAGCACTTTCAGATTTTTCCAGTGTAAATTTTACAGTCAATAATGAAATTGTGGATATCATAAAGAACGACTCCAAAAAACATACGTTTTTGGTCTATGTATTTTGTGGCCCTTGAATTCAAATTGAATAGTATGCTAAATGATGCTATATGAAGGAACATTAATCTAAAAAAAAAAGTTAGAAAATTTGTACATATGCTACATACTAATAATGTAGTAGTGTGTAGTGATATATCAATGATATGTAAATCGTATATGTGTAAATCTTGTTGAGTCGATAAAATAGACGACTTCAGGATTTCTTTAAAAAATTAAACATCAGGATTGGGAGAAGTAAGAAACTGATTGGGAATGGTAAGAAACTATTCTATTTCTAGTCAAAATTCTACTGTTATCAAGGAAATATTAATTATCTTTTTATGTTTATATTGCTTGAATAATATTTAAAATATTAGAAATTTGATTATTTTGACGATACTTTTGAAGATACTTCTCGTACTCTTATACTCAACTTAAATTTTTTTGAGATTAATGTCTCGTAGCATCATATAGCATCATATAGCATATAATCCGATTCGAGGACTACAAAATGGGCTAGATTTGGGATCGCTCTTTTATATCACATGTTTATAAAATTTGATATATCAGAAATAACAGATATTTTGATGTTTTAATTAACGTTAAATGCATCAGAATTTAATTAAAAATATAATTTGAAAATACAAGATTTCCCGATATATACTTCTATATATTATGTAAGAAGAAGATACAGATATCTTAAAAAATTGCGAAGTACAAAAATGAAAGCGTGAAATGTGTTTCGCGTATTAATATTGATAAAAAAACATCACTACATATAAAAATTTATTATTGTTATTTTGAACATTATATAAGAGCTTTACAATGTATTAATTTGTTTAAATTGTGTATATGTGTGTGTAGAGATGAGCGGGCAGGTGTGCGTGCATGAGTGCGTATGTGAAGGCTGACAAAAGATGTTTTTTTTTTTAAGAATGAAGCATTTTGTGTTTTTTAAAACATGTTTTTACATGATTTAAACAGTATTACAAAAAAACATGTTTAAAACATGATTTTTATCAATCCTGGATTAGATGTGCATGTTACACGCGCATATTATTTTAGAATACACGTTCAAAATATAATGATAATTCAATATTTATCTTTTAATAATGAACGCACAATAATTAATAAATTTAAACGCACTAATTAAGTGTCAAATATGATATGAATTATTTAAATAAATACGTTTTTAAAAATCTTATGCACATACCCAGACAGCACAAGATACTAAAAGATAACGAAGAGATCTTTTTTAAGTTGTCTTTCCGACAAAGCAAAAAAGATGTCTAAAAGATGATGAAAAGGTGATGATGTTTTTAGATTGTCTTTTCAGCAAGACGAAAAGATGTGCAAATATTTCGAATTACAAAATACAGATGTTACTTATATATATTAATAGCATAATAAAATATATTCAGAATTTAATTCATTTTTATTTATATTAAACACATTTTTACATTAATTTATGTACGATGACTTTAATGTGCATCAATGAGCATTGAGTGCATCCAGTCGAATTCGCTATGAATTAACATAATCATATCACGTTATATCAGTTAATAAACAAATCGGACATAGGTTTGTTAATAAATAATTTATTTTGTATTTCGGAATATATCCTAATTTTTTTGTTATCAAGTTTTATTTGAAATATATATATCTCTTTAATAAATATAATACATAATTATAAAAGAATCATATGTTATTCAAACAGTTACTATTCTGCAATTATAATTTAATCATAGATAAGAGAAGTAGATAAGATCATTTTATGATAAATTTAAAGAATTATAAGTTTGTAATTTGTTAATTTTTCTTATAAGTAAATTACAACAGATATATTAGATATAATTTCCACCAACAATAAAATATGAATATATTTATTGTTTAACTCTTTAAAGACAAGTATCGCGAAATCTCGTAATTTGACATACATAACAATTGTCTCGAAAGAGTTGAACCAAATCATTATAATATGAAATTTTTATTTATATATAATGTCATTCATTTTGTCATTATTTTTATGCAATAAATAAAAAAATTTTATGAAACCAGTTTCTATTATAACAAGTAAGACACAATGCGATCATATTTGCTAGTTATGCAATGCTTATCTAATATTGGTTAATAAATAACGATCACTTTTATTTTTTATAAATAAAATAACAGATTTATTTTTCTTGCTTATTTTGTTTTATTTGATTAGTTTTTTTAGATTTGGCTTCAATTCTGTTTTCCAGTTTGTGAATCAACTCGTCTAATTCGTCCTAATAAACATAAATTAAGATATAATTATTCTTAGATAGTTTATACTTTGTGTATAGTGTATATATGACATACTAATTAATTGGTTATAACAAATTGTACTTACTTCATCATACGTGTACATGAGAGTACAATGTTTCAAAATCTGTTTCTTACAACTAATTAAGTGCAAGGCATGCGGCAAACAATAAACGCTGTCATCTTGCGAATTATTTATCAAAGAGACAAACAAATTAGCTCTACATGTCTCACATTCAAAATCGCCATCATCATCTTTCACCTTTTTTCCTTTCTTCCCTTTTCCACTAACTGGTAAAGGCAATCTTTCTCTATTGATAAGACCTATACTTTCCAGCTGTTTACGATAATTTAATTCTTTTTCACAAATCTTTATTACACTCGGCAATATCTAAAAATAAAATATAAAATTATAATGTAGTGCTAAGTAACTCAAAAGTTTATGTAATATATGACTATCTAATCATTTTAATCTTTAATATTAATCTAACAATTACAGCATAAATTTATTCCTACCTGTTTCAATATATCTATGTGCGATCTCGTATCATTAATAATATTAAATAACAATCTCTCAAATGAAAAGATAGAAGGTTCGCAACTATCTTGTATATCCTGAAAAAAAAAAATATATACACACACACACACACACACACACACACACAAAATACATATTTATATAATAATAATAATATAATAATAAAATCGTAATTAAAATTAAATGACTAAAAATCTCACATGAAAGATTTTACATGTTACATATACCTTAAATACTTGTTCTGCAGTTTCTAACCAGGATGGTTGTGCGAAATATACGCTTTCAGATACAACATAACCAGTACATATGCTTGATGTGAAAGCTTTTGGAAATACTATTATAAATTGTCCTGGCTCTTGCACAGTCTGACATAATGGTACATCGTTGCTCACTAATAATTCCGGCGGAACCATAGCAGTATCAGAAGGTAACCATATAGTCTTATTTTTGCAATATTGTGGTACCATTTTCGAGAGCGCTTTTCGGAAATTATTATTATGCTCATCAGGTATTCCATACCAAATTTTTTTGGCACCTGTATGTAGATACTCTATCCATGGTAGACCATGCGGATCACGATACCAACAACAAGCGCTAAATAACATACCCACATGCAATGTTGGTACGGTCACACCTAGAAATACCGACATTATATTATATAAAAATATTATATACACGTTTATTGTATAAAATAAGGATTAAAAAATGAGGATCGTTGAACTGTCGTTTATTATTTATTTCCTCCATCCATACAAATAATTATAATAATTGTAATATCTTGATTATGATATATATTGTGTGCACATATATATGTGAAAGTACCATACCCATTAGTGGACCCAAAGCTCTTAATACTGATCCAGGATTGTTAGTGAGAACTTTAAGATTCCAAGGATGTCTAGCAAACGGACTGTTTTTTGCAACTGAAAATCCAAATCCACGACCACTCGAATCAATGCTTGCTGCATGTACGCAGACATGACGTTTTCTCTCGGCAACATGTTTCCAAAATGCACTCTCTACCTCATTGGCGGAAGCACCCTCGGTTTCATTTCCTCGTTGATTTTCACCGAACCACATACGTTGAGTATTACGGGCAATTCGATAAAAAGCATTCAATGGCATGTTTCTTCCCTTTGATATAACAAAGATATATTTATATATAAAATATATATATATATATATATATATATATATATATATATATGTATATATACAGAGTGATTCATTTTTGCCTTGACAGGCAAATATCTCGAAAAATATGGAGGAAATATATTTCAAATAAAAGTTAGTTTAGTTCGGAAGGGAAATAAAAAAAAGAAAGTACCATTTTGACCTTGGATGGCGTCGTTAAGATCAGGTCAAATTCACTTTGAATTTTTTAAATAGAATCCTCCATTTTTCAATACATTTTTTATTACATAGTTTACTTCCACAGCTGTTTAAAACACTCTAATCAAGTTGTTTTTCATTAAGAACTTTTCAAGTTATAAGGCTTAAAAGTTATGATACATTTTTGAAATTTTTGATGGAAATTTTTAATAAAATATTTGAAAATTTGATTTTTGAATAGATTTCAAACTTGCTTCAAATAAAAGATTAAGTTTTTTCAAATTAAATTTTAAAATTGCACATAAATATATTATATATATATATATATATATATATATATATATTTCTACATCTTATAATAAAAATAGAAATAATATGTCTTGTCGTACTTTTACGATACATTCTTCAATTTCATCAGAACTGTCTTCATCCTCTTCCTCATCGTTATCATTAAATGACACTTCTTGCCTTTGCAAGGCTTTGTTTTCTTTTCTTATCCATTCAGTTTCAACTTCGTCAAACAACTTTCCACGTTCCTCTAAATAAATTATTTTTAATTATAAATAATTCAGAGTATAAATTTTTCGATATTTTTATAAAGCTATCTATTATATAAAATATACCTGGGGATAATGTATCATATGGCAATAAATATTTACAATAAATATCATCTAGCTTAGTAACACGATCCTGTGCTGATTTCGGTATTTTCATACCATCTGCTACTTTTTGCCACTTTTTTTTCTCAATTACTTCTTTCAATCCACCCAAGCTTTGAACTGTTTGATATAAGTGAGGTAAATCCACCTCCATTCCACCAATCTGAAAGAGTTAATTATTGGTAAGCACTGATCTTCAATTTTTTTCAATTATACAATATCTATTTAAAATATTAACATATGTAAATACATACACATACACACACACACACACGCGCGCGCGCGCACGCACACATGCACGCACACAAATTATATACAAATAATTTTACCCATGGTGGTTGAGTCAAAGTAATACTCTGAGTAGCTAAATATTTCTTAATAGCCATCATTTCTTTTACATTAGGACCCCATCTGTGTAGCATGCGATGTACATATTGATTATAAGCGGTGAATCTCATATCATCAGATACCTTGCATTCTGGCTGAAAATTAAAAAAAAAAAAGAAAATCATAAGATATAATTAAAATAATATATATTTAGTATATATAATATATATATATATATAAAACATGTTTTATATATATATATATATATATATATATATATATATAAAACTTGTCTAGTAGAACTTTCTCTCTGCGATATTTACCTTGAAATTTGGTGGAGGCACCACTCTACATATTCCAAATTTTTCAGCGATTGGCCTTATCTTATCTATGTACTCCAATGGATCCTGGAAATCTTTCTCCGTCGGATGAAACGTTGGCGCCTCGACCACGCGAGCTTCATCATTCGCGATTTTCGCGCCTAGAAATGTCGTGCTGCTTGAAGCAGATAATTCTGATCCCTTTTGTTTGCATTTCATTTGTGTTCTAAAAGATTTTTATCACAAATGATAAAAGTGTATAACAAGATGCATAATTTCGCTTATATTATTATTATTAATTATGTTATTTATGTTATTTCGAAAATATAACGTTCAATATTACCTCTTCCCGCTTTTTGTCGAATCTATAGAAGCTTTTCTTTCCCTAGACTTAGGTGATTTTGTGAGTTTCTCAGCTGAATTGCTATTTATGATCGTATTAGCACTTTGACGAATCAGACTTGGCACTGGCATTTCATTTTTCATCAGTGACGTTGATTGCATCTCCATACTGTTCGACATATTTGCTATCGTGGTTGACACAGTTGCGGTCGTTGACGTTGATGATATTTGCTGTTCCACTGTCATTGCTGCAGGATTAGGTGGAGTACGTGTTGTCGGTTGTACTGTTCCTATCGGTGGACAACGTGCCACTGATAACGGTGGCTTAGTGACCAACTTAGCTCGAAGGAGAACTCTTTGATTAGGGCCGGTCGGTCCTTCCGTACCGAGTTTAACAGCCACGCCCTGTATTAGCTGTTGACCTTGTACCAGATTTGGGCCGCCTCTCGTAACAGCCTGTAACGGAATATAAAATAGATGTCCATCGTTGTCGTCATCATTTTCGTTACTCATTTCGGTTTGAGTAGATATCTCAGTACTTTTCTGTTGACTCGTATTGTTTTCGTGTTCCTGTGTGGTCTCGTCGAGATTCACCTGCACCGCTATGGAAGCACTGCAATTTACGTTACTCCAACTTGTCGTGAGTTTGTCGAGTGGTAGCACTTGGACAGTGGTCAAGTTTGCAAAATTGTTAGGCAATTCAAACTTGCTCACTATATCTGTATTTGCTATGTTCTTCGGTCCTTGCGATTCTTGTTCTTTCTTTATAGTCGTTACGGAATCGTTCGACAATTTTTCCTTGCTATCCAATAATTTAGAATCCTTCAAACTTGATTTGTTAGCAATTACTTTGGATTCAGATATTATAGTCTCTGTAGGTGATGGTGTTACCGCAGTCGAATGTTTTGCATTATCTCTGATCTTTCTTCGGAATGGTGTGCTAACAGGAACTTCGGCTTCACTTTCAAACGCATAAACGCTGCTCTCGTTCTCTGGCGAAAACGCATTTGCATTCGGTATTACAGTTTTACGTTCCTTAACCTTGGGCAAAAAAGGTTTCCGCGGTTGAAATATTTTCTTCTCTGTTGGCGACTTCTTTTCTACAGCATCATCTACGGAATTTTGATCCGTTTTAGACATAGTGTCGCTAATATCTTCAGCAAAAGAAGTATCTTTGTTCGTTTTCCCAATTTTATTCTTGACAATCTCTTTCATTTCGATAGTGCTCTTATTTTTATCAACATTTGTCGCATTTTGTTGCTTCACTCCAGAATTACGGATATTACCGGTATCAGATGTTATCGGTATTACATTTTTACTGTGTATCCCCATACGATCCTTCAAATTCGTCTTATCCGATAATTTCGAAAGTGTAACGTTGACTGGGCGTACCAAATGTTGGATTTTCGTCGAAATAGACAGATGCGAGACATCCGCCTTTAACTTTTCTGCAGAATCATACCTAAAACTGGAAACGTTTTCCATTTCCAGCTTGCTCTCTTCTTTAGCAAACGAACTTTCGTTCAACCACTTTTCTATCTGTTCAGTCGACATATTCACTCGTTCTTTTCTTGTGTGCAGAGTGGACAGTGGCATAAGATTTGAGGAAGAAACCTCATTTTCGCGATTACATTTTTTGCTCGTCTGTTCTACAGATGGCAACAATAAGCTTTGGGTCTTGACGGACAAATCCAATACAGATTTTTCCCGTACAGACAAATCGCATTCACCGTTCAGCGGATTTGCAACCGAGAAATCGTCTTTGATCGGTGATGTTTCTACTTTATTTTTCCGTAAAATGGCGCTTTGATTCGCTATTTGCGCTGTTTGCGATACATCCAATGTTCTGAGTAAATTTAACTTTTTATCAGATTCTGTGACTAGCAAATTAACATTGGCATGCGTCTGGCATGAATTCAAAACTTTTGATATCGCCTTCTTAGTAAACCCTCGAAAAGATTCCTCATCATCTGATACCTTCGATAGATCAGCTGTTTTTTGTATGTCATTGCAAGCTGCCTTTTTATCTTTCAGATTGTTTATATTGACAGGGATTTGCCCTTCCTCTTCCTCCTCATTGTCTTTTTTCTTCCTTATTTTATTGAGCAGCATTCCTAATGTCTCCTCTTCTGATTCCCCCTTCTCATTTTGATTACTTTTAAGGCTCTTTTGCTTAATCTTATCCAACGACGTTTTACATATATTTTTCTCGCGTTTACGTTTTATCACAAATTTTTCCCTAGCCGATTTCACACTATTTTGAATTTGAGTTTTCGGTTTGCTATTTATGTTACTTTGTATAGTCGTTTGTATTGTTGTGTTTTTGGAGGATGATCTAAGGCTCCTGCTTGGTTTATCAATCTTTCCAAGACTTTGTCTGGTAATAGGTCTCGAATTGCTCGTTTCTATTGAGCTCTCAGATTCTTCGTCGCTATCCTCTTCACAATATTTCTGTATCCTCATCAGACGTTTGCTCTTTAAAATCAATTTATTATTTTTGCTTTTATCCAATCGCTTATTAGCGTTACTATTGTAAGAACTAACTTTAGAATCCTTGGTTTTAATAATAGTCTTGATACTATTTTGTTTCACTTTGGCTTTAAGTTCATTCTCCGTTTGCGTTATTCTACGAGCATTTGGTAGCTCGGGAAAGCTTTCAAATGAAACGTTATCATCATTTTCTAAATCCGGACTCACTAGTTTTCTCCCAAGAATTTCCATATATACAGCAGCTGCTTCCTTTGTTTTTCTGGTAGGCCTTCTGGAAAGATTTTGTGAAGAGACTATGCCACTGGACGATCTTGTAACTCTCCTCATCTCTGACTTACTTCTAGTGCAAATCTTTTTTTGGATGCCTCTTTGTATGTTTCGCTTTATCTGCGATGTTGATTTCTCCATGTGTAATTCTTCCCCTTGATTGTTATCGACATCATTATCTTCTTCGGATGACGCATCTATATTCGAAGTATCACTATTTTTCGATTTTAGATTGACTTTCTTCTTTGGTTTGGATAACGTAACTTTTGCTTTTGATAGAGGTTTACTGGTTTTCTCTGATAGTACACTACTTCTTAGGCCATGCCTCTTTGTCTTGATTTTAGGTAAAAATTTTCGTGGTGTCAACTTAAGACCAGCCTTCAACATAGATCTCTCTGTACATGATCTTGTCTTCATAACGCAAGTAGCTTTAAATTTATTTTTGATTCTTTGCTTAGCAAGGCGTTGTTCCTGATATTTCTTTTTAAGTGCTTGAACCGTAGATGTAGTTGTCTTAAGTTTGGTAATACTTTTGTGCAACGCACTAGTTACTTTTTTTTTATTCGAAACAATAGGCTTTACTTTCGTCAAATTTTTTTGGCATGTATTTTCATGCTTCTGAATTTCTATGAAAGTACTAGTAGAGGACAATGTCTTCTCTATAAAAGTTTGAGTTGGCTTAGATCCTTGTTTCTCTTTTTTGTTGCCAGTATTGAAAAAATTTAAATTAGGTGGTAAAATAGATGTTCCTAAATTTGAAAAAAAGGATTTGTCATCTAAAGAACATGTTAAAATCAAGATAGATTATAACAATTATGTAAGTAAATATACAGTATAAATTATTATAAGTTTTTTTTGTAATAAGCGATGCTAAACAGAAATATTAACAATAGAATATTTATTTCTAAGTAACATATTCAATTTTATATTTTATTAACAAAATAACTCTCTCTCTGTGTGTGTGTGTGTGTGTGTTCGCGCGCGCGCGTGTGTGTGTGTGTGTGTGCGCGCTCGCGCGAGAGAGACAGAGAGAGGGAGGGGAGAGAGAGAGAGAGAGAGAGAGAAAGAGAGAAATTCATACCTCTACATCTTTTAAAATTTAGATCGACACAAAAAAATTCAGTGTGATTAAAATTTTGGGGACTGTAGAGTGTTGATACGCATCTGATTGATGCTTATCAACAGCAAACGAAAATGGATTGAAATGAACTGAAACAGATTTTCTGAAATATTAATTTATGAATGTTAAAATGAATGCTTTTCAATTCTGAATGCATTTATAAGAATTACATGGAGCATATCTCTATGCCTTTCAATCTAAAAATAATATTAGCTTTTTGTGTACACAAACACAATTGTAAATGTTCAATTCAAAATTTTGAATACGAAATGCAGTTTTTCAATCCAATTGCATCCAATTGAATCTAATTGAATCCAATTGAATCCAAATTAAATCCAAAAAAAAATATTCGCTACTTAAGATATCGCATTCGGAAAAAAGTTTCAATTCATTTTAATCTATTCTCGTTTGCTGGGTACTTTACAATTCCCAAAATCTTACATACATTCTCGTTTGCTGGGTACTTTACAATTCCCAAAATCTTACATACATTCTACATTGAATTTTTTTGCATCGATGGCTTTGCGTTTTGGCTCTGGAGCTCAAATTGGACAGGGCTGATTTAGAATATGTCACAACTTTTTGGCTAAAAATTATTAATTTAAATAAAAACATCGATATTAAATGATTAACCTCTGAAGCATAAAAATGTTAAAAAATCCTCCGTATTTGGTCGTTTGTGAGTTATTAATTCTGTGATTGTAGTAGGTTTAGCTTTCTCTTTGTCCTTGATAGGTGTAGGTGATGTATTAAACACAGTGATCGCACCTTGTGCAAATTTTCTTTGTGCATGAACTTTGGTCCTAGAATAATTATATTGACTTAATACAATGGCAATCTCTTAAAAAATTACTACAAATGCACAGGATAATTAAATGCATGTATTATTATTTCTTTAAATATACTTTGTTTACAATTTGAGAAGTTATTATCATTAAAAACATTACATGAAAATGTAAAAGTGAGTTACCTTTTCGGAGATTCCGAAAGTGGTTCCATGAGGTCCACCAGATCTCCTTCCTTCCTCTTTCTTTTATCGTTACGACTCAAAACCATTCTGAGATGGGAACTAAAATATCGATGAACATGAAATTGTGATTCCTTTATTATTTCACTGTATGTTCAGAGCATATTGCACACTAAACGCATTTTTCGCGTAAGAACTGATTCCGCTTCGTTTTATCAATACTCCTGACGATCGATAAAAATTATTGCCATCGCACTAATTATAACGCACATCATGAAAAAAATCAAACAACTCCAACTAAGTTAGATTATCTGGAACGTTCATACCAGTTCGTACTGACAGTGCACCGACTCGAACAGACTGAAATAGTGGAATAATGAAATCGTCAACAGGAAAATGACAGAAGTTAACGCACTACGGCAAAGTAAAGCTGTAGATTTAGGTCCTCCGCACAATCAAAAGAACAATGAATGAGTGAACAATGAATAAAAATATTAACCAATGGCTGCGTTCAGCGGACTCAATTGTTGAGCGAGCGCTCGCTGTTATTGGTGTATTCTTTTGATTCAGCCAATCAGCATTTCTAGAAGAATATCAATAGCAGCGAGCGCTCGCTCGACTATTGAATTCGCTGAACGCAGCTATTGAGAAACCATGCACTGAAATACACAGTTTCTGATAGGTTGAAATTCCTAAGCCGAACACAATGACTACGTTTACACGCCGATGAAACTGTTTTAGTAAAAACCGTTTTAGTTAAAACTGGTGTCTATTTACACGTATTTTACCTCCATTAAAAATAAAGTAGCTTTATAAAACTTGATACGAAACCTGAGACGAAGTATCCTTTGTCATTTCTTAACCTTAACATCGAAAGTTGGTAACATGGAATTTTGATTCTTTAAACCGATTGAAGACCGGTTTTACACAGCTTTCTTAAAAACGGTTTAATAATGCTTCAGAAAGCTTGTTTCAGAAGATTTATTAAAACGGTTTTAATAGCATCTGTATTAATGGACGTTTACAAAACAACAAAAAATCCAGCGGCACACAATGCTTGTCCTGCTAGATTGCTAGCTGGATTAGAATCTTGCCACCGTATTGGCCACCGTATTGCTGTCAGTGCCAGTATATTTTTCGCAGTCGATATTTTTCGCATTAAGATGCATTCACATGCAAGCGTCAAATGTCAAGCAGCGGAAATTAGCAATCAATCAGCTGGTAACCGACGATACTGGATACGGACAGTGGAAAATATTTTTCACACTGTAAAAATCGTTGATTGCTTCCGTTGCTTGGAGCTTCACGCTTGCATGTGAATGCACTTAAAGGTTTTTGTATATGCCATTAGCTTATTGGCTTTAGCGATCTAGGTGTAATATAGACATCTGTGGTTTGTACACGCGGAAGACGTAGTACGCATGCGTGTAATCTTCCAAGTGACGTGGCTGTAGTGTTTGCGTGAGAGAAATATTATTTTTTAATAAAATTCTATGTAATCTCTTGTTAACAGTATTTTAAGGGAATTGTATTAGTGAATATAATAGTTGTAACTAATTTGTATTTTTCGTATGCAGAGATAATCGTAAGTATTTATTTAAGTCTGTTACTAAACTATTGATTTTTCAATATTTATTTCCCAAACTTCATTATTTTATATTTCTATATTTAAAAATAGACAATTATATAGAAAAAAAGAAATTAATTTTAAAAGATGAAATAAATAATTTGTATTAAAAAATAAATTGTTGTATCTTGCAGTATTATGACGACATATGAAGATTTTATTCAACAAAACGAAGATCGCGACGGAGTGCGATTCACGTGGAATGTATGGCCCTCATCACGTATCGATGCTACCAGACTGGTTGTTCCGTTGGGTACTTTGTACCAACCAATTAAAGAACGACCAAATCTTCCAGCAATTCAATATGATCCAGTTTTATGTACAAGATCTACTTGCAGAGCTATTTTAAATCCATTGTGTCAAGTGGATTATCGTGCAAAGCTATGGGTCTGCAATTTTTGCTTTCAAAGAAATCCTGTAAGAAAAGAAACTTACATTTTACTTTTAATGTGGGTTGTATTGTTTTCAATTATATATTAAACCATATCAATAAGTAAAATTTAATAATGTATTAACTGCTTAGTTAGAAAATATATTCAGACAGCAAATTTATAAAGAGATTCTCAAAAGTATCTGCTATATATTTTGTCATCATTAAAAAAACTTTGTTATCATTAAAAAGGCTGTGTTTGGTCAGAATTTGGAATATACAGTAGAAATATATTTTTTTATATTGGAATATAAAGTAGAGTATTGACAGAAATATAACAAATTTTATTAACAGAATATGACTGCAAAGAATCTGTAGAAATCATACTGTAGAAATCATACTGTAGAATCATATTTGTAAATATGAAAAGTTTGATATACTTGCGATATAGAAATAGAATAAAATAAACATTTACATATATGAATTCTGCTTAATTTCTGCTGTCATGTTAGCAGACTGCTGCTAAAATAGTAGCTTTTAGTGTTATAATAATAATTTAACATTTTTTTAATTAATTAAACATTTTTTTAAATTCTATTAGTTTAACGAGATAAATATTTAATTTTTACCTTGACGAAATATAGTATTAGTAATAACAATTTAATTTGTAAAAGAATTCTGCACTAATTATATGGCAAATTGGATCTGGTGAGACGAATTGATTTTTACATATGTGTAGCTTATAATAAAATGTTATAGCATGTCTCAAAATTTACGAATACCTTAGGAAGAAAGTTTTCAAAAAATTAAGTAAAAAAGTTATTTGTAAAGAAGTTATTTTTATTTCAAGTAATTTTTGAGATTTATGTGAGTTAAATATGGCTTTAGACGATCTCTTGTCTATAAATAAAGTATATAAAGTATATAAATCATATATAAAGTAATATTAGAAAGCGCATACTTTAGCATTTAAATGTCTATTTAAACATAATCCATAATTAGCTATACTTATTATTTCACAAACTGTTGCTTAAATTAAAAATTCACAAATGACTTTTGTACTTAATTTTTTGGAAACTTTCTTACTGTAATTCGCAAATTTCGGGACACCTTGTATACATATGATTCAAATAATGGCAGAGAAAACAATCGTTGTAAAATTCTTCAATATAATTTAGATCCATAAGAAAAGCAAAGACTAATTATATGAGAAAATTTTATAACAGTTGCAAAACTGCTTTCTTTGTTAGCCAATAGATAGATAGTTCTTGAGCTATAGTATATCAAAGATACTCTGTGGGCTCAAGTTTTACACTTTTGAATTTTACATTATAGTTCAAGAACTATATTATTGAACGTTGTGTCTATGATGATTTTGTTTACTGCATTATAAACTGCATTACATATGAAAATTGATTTCCCTTATTGAGACTCAGTTTTCCATATAACTAGTCTTAAGATTTACTAATCATATTCCTAAGTCGTCTTAAGTCTTAAGTGATGTTGGTCAATAGTCAATAACTTGTATATATGATTAAGGTTAAAATCTGTTCTACATAACAGTGTAACCAGTCATAGTCAATTATTTCATATTCAATTGTGATTGGCTAATTTCTTATGACTTACGACTCTTGTTGGATAGGCATAAGATACTGATTAAGACTTTTGATTACAAATTACCAACGCATTGTTGAACCACATTATATACTCATACATCTTTGTATTTTTTAGTTTCCACCACAATATGCTGCAATTTCAGAACAACACCAACCTGCAGAACTTATCCCAATGTTTTCAACAATTGAATATACAATAATGGTAGGAGCATACAATAATGAATTATAAATAAGATAGAGACAAAAGTTTTTATTAGTTTTCTTTATAAGAAATAAAAGATATAAAGTAAGAATATTTATTTATTTTTGCTAAAAATTAATTTAATTATTATTTGGTTTATAGTATGTGTGATGTGTGTGTTACTTTCCTAAATTATATATTTTTTTGTCAATACATTTCATTTAATTTCATTTGAGTGCGAGCGTGGCGTAGCGGCAGTGCATGAGACTGCTATGCCAGAGATTCCAGGCAGAACCGAAAAATTTTTCGAATGCTCGTAGCTCTTCTCGGAAACTTTTTTACTGTAATTGAAGGTAATGGCAAATCACTGAATGTATTTTTGCCAAGAGAACTTCTCTAACAAAAATAGTCGTTTGGAATCGATGTTAAACAGTAGGTCTCATGACTGTGTACAATCAGCGTGCGCACCACAGGCATATGAGAGAAGTCGTCACTCTCGGCCACAAGCAATAGGACTGAGATGATGATTTCATTTAATAATTTGAAATAATTTAAAAGGAGTATTATATAGAATTTCTTCGTAAGTGTTATTCCTTTTCGTCTCATAAATTATCGGAGATATTAGACCTAATGAATATAGTATTAAATTAAATGGTTCTAACTTTATTGTAAGCACAATGATCACTAAAAAAGATTATCCATAATAGAGAATGGAGAGATATACATAACTTTTGCACGATAAAGTAAAAATTTTGATGTAATAGAAGTTGTAGTATCCATTATTCTAATGAATACAAAGATGTAGGATGTAATAAAATTATTTTACACATTGTTTCGATTTAAAGTTTTGTAGGCGACTATTACTTTTTTAATTTCGGTTCTATGTAGTCCTATGTGGCCAATTTCCGACTCGCATTGACAATTGACCTATAACATATTGGCATCCTGATCATAAAGTAATCGTCAATATGAGAGTCCAATGTTGGTCGCACTATAGGTCGAAACTGAAAAGGCAATAGTCTCGTTAAATTTTAAATCAAAATAATTTGTACAATTTATAAAATAATTTGTACAATTTATAAAATAATTTGTACAATTTATAAAATAATTTTTTTATAACATACATTGTTGTATTCGTTAGAACGGAGATGATGATTTCATTTACAATTTCTTTTATATCGAAATATTTTCTTCATTTTACAAAAATTATGCATATTTCTCCGATCTCTAATAAGAGTAAATTTTCTAAGTAATCACTGCTTGTAATAGAGTTTAGTTAAAACCATCTAATTTAATATTATATTTATTAGGTCTATCTCTGTTAAACTGGTCGCACAGGATGCTTTTTTTCTTACTGGATTTTTAGTACTTCTAGATGGAAGTGACAGCACTACAGCCAATATAAAATTGGTAGCAATTAGCTAGAAAGCAGGAAAAATAGTATTGTATGTCGCCGGCTTTAGTTTATTAGATAAAAAAAGGTGGCCGTTTATATAGGGGAGCTTCTTCTATTTAGTAAGGAAATCAACTTTTATTACAGAATTAGAATTAATTATATATATAACATAATATAATTTTATGATTATGTACATATAAAATTATAATCAATTTTGTAATAAATTTGTAAAATTGAATTATTAGCATCATGATAGTTAAAAGATAATTTTTTATAATAGATTTCCAAAACTAGAAGGAAAATCTAGATGCCATGAAAAATATATTGAATGTTGAACATACATATTTATGATTGTATAGTTTGCAGTTTTTTGTCTCCTACCGAGAGTATCTACCGAGACACTGGTAGTCTCGGCGCTAAGGCACGCGCAGCGACACTACCATGATTGATTTGACTTCAATTTTTATGTATATAATTTATTATCTATGTTTGTCAAACTGAAGTTACGTTTTAAATTAAATTTTACCATATCTTATACATACATATAATGTATACATATTATGTTTAGCGTGCCCAATGTTTACCACCTATATTTCTACTTGTTGTGGATACTTGCCTGGATGATGAAGAATTAGGAGCACTTAAAGATTCATTACAAATGTCATTATCTTTACTTCCATCTAATGCCCTCATTGGTCTTATTACATTTGGTAAAATGGTTCAAGTTCATGAATTGGGATGTGACGGTTGCAGTAAAAGTTATGTATTTCGTGGCACAAAAGATCTTCAACCAAAACAAGTTCAAGATATGTTAGGTAATAGCTAAACTTTAAATTATTTATTCTAAGTTGTCGCATTTTAATTATATATAATTTATTTTGTATTTGATAGGTATTGGTAGACCAATTCCAGGACAAAATCCAAATCAGCCAAGAGGATCTGGTGTACAACCATTACCACCTGCTAATCGTTTTTTACAACCGGTACACAAATGTGACATGAGTTTAACAGATCTTTTGGGAGAGTTACAACGTGATCCTTGGCCTGTTGGACCAGGAAAACGTTCATTACGATCTACAGGTGTGGCATTGGCAGTTGCCACAGGTCTTTTAGAAGCTAGTTATGCAAATACTGGTGCTAGGTATTTATACATTATAATAAATACAGAGTGAATCAAAGTCGAAGAAAATTATCGACTGCACATGTTATAATCCAATTAGATATGAAGATAATTTTCTCATAGGGTATAAAAGTGATTCAATGACTCTGGTTTCATCATGTATATTGTCTATATTTATATCATACATTAATATTATATATAGTTAATTCTATCAAAACTAATCTGTTTCAGGATTATGTTATTTGTTGGCGGACCATGTTCTCAAGGACCTGGCCAAGTAGTAACTGATGATTTGCGACAACCGATTAGATCACATCATGATATACAAAAAGATAACGCTAAGCATATGAAAAAGGCAACTAAGCATTATGATGCACTTGCATCACGCGCTGCAACTAATGGTCATATAATAGATATTTATTCTTGTGCCCTTGATCAAACTGGTTTGTTAGAAATGCGTCAATGTTGTAATTCTACTGGTGGTCACATGGTAATGGGAGATTCATTTAATTCTTCTTTATTTAAACAAACTTTTCAACGAGTATTTGCTAAAGATGGTAAATACCTGAAAATGGCATTCAATGCCACTTTAGAAGTAAAAACATCTCGGGAAATTAAAGTTTCTGGAGCAATTGGACCTTGTGTATCATTAGGAGTAAAAGGATCTAGTGTTGGAGAGCAAGAAGTAGGTTTAGGTGGTACTTGTCAATGGAAATTTTGTTCGTTAACACCATCTACAACAACAGCATTATTCTTTGAAGTCGTAAATCAACATACAGCTCCGATTCCGCAAGGTGGAAGAGGATGTATGCAATTTATTACTCAATATCAACATAGTAGTGGACAAAGAAGAATCAGAGTTACTACTGTTGCAAGGAAGTAAGTATTTCTTTCTATTTTTCAATATATACGTAATGACAATTAAGTTCCCAGCTAAAGCAATGTAAAAACATACTCGAAGAATGCCTAAAAAAAACGCTTCTTGCCGAATCGTTTCAAGTTTTCTTGTCACAATCGTGTTAGATTGATGATACATCTTTAAATCCTTGTTTCTTTCATTGCAATTGTTAATACTCTTGAGTAGTCATCTCAGCCATATTGAATCGCGACGTCATAAGCGAGAAATAATACGTTGATTTTTCTCGCATGTCATTTATACATAAAGAGAATTTGGATGAAATAAAATGTTGAGATCGCTTTAAAACATTTGTAAAAATAGACCGAGAAAGTATCTTTATCATTCCTGATTATAAAAAAATAAAAAAAGATCATGAAATGGAAATAAGCTACGCGTGCGTATTAAATAAAAACTAATAAACGAATTTTACGTGCCTTTTTTTGACTATTTATTGACTGTCAGGAGAGATAGCTTCAATACATTTTTACGAGTATTTTAAAGCGATCTCGTTATTTCGCTTAATCGAAATTCTCTTTATTTACAAATGGTAGGCAAGAAAAATCATTGTGTCATTTCTCGTTCATGATGTCACGATTCAATGTGATCGCAGCGATTAATCAGGAGCCTTAATTTAAGGCTATATTCTATAAAGGAAGTAAAAAAAAGTTAGTTGCTACATCAGATGAGTAGAATAAACATGGATTAACATGGAGATCTCTTATTTCTCTGAGATAATCAAAAAATGCGTTGAAACGTTTTGCAGAAAAAACCAGGATCTTTTTTTCTTAACCTCAATCTTAATGCAATAAACTTGAGTAATCAAGAGAATCGATTGCTCGAGTTCATCGCGTTGGATCTGAGGGATTTAAGGAAATGGATATGTCATCGATCCAGTACATTATGATGAGAGAACTAAAAGAGATTCGGAATGAAGCATTTTCTCGGGCATCATTCAATCATTGTAAAAGCAATGTAAATGTGAAAGCTAAGGTGGACTATATATATGATGGTATTAACATTTTTTTTCTGCTTTTATGGCCTCAGTCCGAGAACTTAATTATCAATACTATATTACATGATAATTTATAGATCTTTAATATTTCTAGAATATATTTTGAATTACAGTTGGGCAGATGCATCATCATCATTGCATCATATAAGTGCTGGATTTGATCAAGAAGCAGCAGCTGTTCTGATGTCGCGTTTGGCCGTATTCAGAGCAGAAAGTGATGATGGTCCAGATGTTTTAAGATGGGTCGATCGAATGCTGATTAGACTTGTTAGTAGTTTCTGTTAATAAAATTACATACAAGTATAAAAATTACATACAAGTATAAATGGCATATAATTTTGTAATTATATATTCTTTTATATTTAAAAAAAAATAAAACATTTATTTTTGCAGTGTCAGAAGTTTGGAGAATATGCAAAAGATGATCCAAATAGCTTTAGATTAGCACAAAATTTTTCTATGTATCCACAATTTATGTATCACTTGCGCAGATCCCAATTTTTACAAGTATTCAATAATTCACCAGATGAAACCAGCTTTTATAGGTAAGAATATTTTTAATTTTTATAAAATGTATATGTATTTCTTACTTTTTATGCATATGATACTTAAAATTTATTAATAAATTTAGATTTCTATTAAGGACTCGGACCAAAAAATTTTGATCCGGATAATCTGATGCTAAATCCAATTTTTTATTCCAGTTTTTTTTTACTGTAACCGTAAAGGTTACGGTTTGGATTTTTATTTTTTATTTAAAGTTTTTACTTACAGTTTATATTTATAATATATGAATATTAATTGTAGTTTAAAAATAAATAACTGAAGTATTTTTTGAATAAATCTTTTTCATTCCTTTTGGTTTTCGGTAATTATATACTTGTAATTATCGTTATTGCTAAAAGAACTGGAACTGAAAGTAGGGTAGTCTTGAACCATAATCATAACTGATCCGAAATTTCATTCCGAGATGTAATTTCGATTCGACTCTTTGAATTTTTCTTTTCTGCATTGATTGACACATGTCTATGCATACACATATATTTATAAGACTGTACTTCTCTCCTTTTCATTCTTACACTAAAAATGAAAATAAGAAAAAAATCTCTAAAGATCTTGACGTATTATCATAATCAAATCAAGATCATAATCGTGAACAACATTTAAAAGATTCTTTATCATTAATCGAACACTTTGGGTAATGCTAATATACTGGCGGTATAAATTTCTAGTTTTATAACTAAAAAAGTAATGAAAATGCTTTCGTTATAGAATGTTTCGAAAAGTTCTCAAGCCATAAGAATATGAAAAATGTGGGGGTTTTTATTTAAAAAAAAAAATTGATGTAACCTTGGTCATGCCATCCAAGGTCAAACTGATAAGCTCAATAAATAGATCTTAAACTCTACTCTCAACTTTTATCTGAAACATTTTTCCAATAAATCAATACTTTCTAAGATAATCAAGTTGTAAGAACGCATATGTTTATGATATATATGGTTGATAATTAATGATCAAATTCTCTTGTATAGAGGCAGAATGGATTAAACTGAGTAGGAAAGTCCTCTATCGCGTTTTGCAATTTTCGCAATGATTAACGATATATTAATTTTTAAAGATGAATAAGCTTCGCTGAATAAATGAGTATATACGTTAATTTTGAAAATTACAAAATGATAGAGGACTTTTTTACTCGGTTTCTCCTCTATCCAAGAATTTAATCATTAGATTATTAGAATGTATTTACATATATTTTTTGATATGTTTCAGGCATATGCTTATGCGTGAAAATGTAGCCGATTCTTTAGTTATGATCCAACCAGTTTTATATAGTTATGGATTTAATGGTCCTCCAGAGGCTGTATTATTAGATACATCATCTATTCAACCTGATAGAATTCTGTTGATGGATACATTTTTTCAGATACTTATATTTCATGGAGAGGTAAATAGAATAAATTAATAAATTAAGACCCTTGTTCACTAATAGCACCTCAGATTATGATGTCAAAAGCGAAAAAAATCGATAGTGTTCCACAATCACCGCAAGTTCTTTTAAGAGCGGATTCTTTTGAAATATGCTAATATGAAAATTCTAATACGAAAATGTCGAAGCTAACGGTTTTTAAATTATTAAAAAAGTATTAAAATCACGGAGTTGATATTTCGCGAGCTTCAGGCATAATGATATGACAAATGTAAAAGTGCTCCACGAAGGTCTTATCAGCAACTTCAAGATTATCAAACAATAATATTTGTATTAAGAAAATTTTCTTGCTTTTATATATGAAATTTATTTGTACATTACGTATGCATAACTAATATTGAAATATATCACGAAGTAAAAAATATTAATTCAATAACGAGATATTACAAGTGGAGAGACATTATTAACGTTATTTGTCATTCTATCCTTGTTTTATCTAATAAACAACGAAGATAGAATGACAGAAGAATGCATCATATATATGTCAAAATAAATTCATAACAATGTTCATTTGTTTCATATGGTTATTATAATATCAGTAGATGAATTATTTTTGAACATAATAGATTAATAAACATAGTAGATTAATAACTATTTTGAACAACAGTATATTAAAGCCATTATACGCTGATTTAATTTGTTTAAAAGTATTAAATGCAAGTCGAATCAAAATATAGATTTTAGTTGAAAACACAATAAAATGTATTGAACATTTCATTAATTCATTTTTACATTTATATTAAATATATTTTTATGCTAATTTGTAATACGATGGCTTTAATGTGCGTCTTGAATGTATCCAATCGAATTCGCTACGATTACGTATTAGATAATGGTCATGAAAAATTCTCCATTCGTCTGAAAAATTCTTAAAAACTCTTAAAAACTCTATCGTCTGGAAAAACCTTAAAAAGTCAGGGAGTTTCAAAATTTACTTTCTGTTCCCTGTAAATTTATATATTTTGTAAAAAATTCATGCCAAAAATTTTTTTGCACACGCATACAGAACTGCGCAATTTTATATATTTTAATTAACTGTATATAAAACTTGTTAACAAAACAAATTTTTGTAATGTTTTAAAATTTATATTTTTATAGACTATTGCACAGTGGCGACAATTGAAATATCAAGATTTACCAGAATACGAAAATTTTCGACAGTTATTAGCAGCACCTGTTGATGATGCTGCTGATACATTAGCTGTTAGATTTCCTGCGCCGAGATATATTGACACGGAGCAAGGTGGTTCTCAAGCTAGATTTTTATTAAGCAAAGTCAACCCAAGTCAAACACATAATAATATGTATGCTTATGGTGCGGTAAGTAAATATATACACACTACTCAACAAAATTTAGGGAACACTTTCAAACACGTTAAAAATTGGGCAATATTCAGAACACCGTAACTCGGTGAAAAATCATCGCAGACAAAAAATTAAAAAAGCATTTTAAAAGTTGAAATCTCTACTTTCGAAATCTATATTTGAAATCTATAATTGAAATTTCAATATGACTGATACTTTATGGAGTTATACGGACACAAATGGATATCCAATGGAAATTTAAAAATTTTTCACAAACTTTAGACTAGAGGTCTATGGTGTGAGGTAAAAAATTACACGAAAATGCGGTTTATAGCAGTCGAAAGAGTGAATCTTCACCTTCAATTTGTTTTTTTTATTGAACGTTGTACGATTTCTTCCACCGAATTATTGAACGTTAAAACAGAAGATTATTTTGTTTTAACCTTCAATAATTCGAGCACAGTACGCGCACATGCATAAATACATCGAATATTTTGTATTTCTGTATATATTTATGTAATTATAGATATTAATATTAAAAAATTATGCCTTAGGATAGTCTTTGCTTCGGTTTTTTGAATTCTTTCGGTTCATCCACTAGAATAGTTCCAATCCACAAAAAAATTCTATAAAACTTTAGCTCGATAGGATATCAGCAATTTACTCCTTACGTTAAACATTTGTTCCGTTATACTATGAACATTGGTTTTTACAGCATATTTTTCATAAAAATTGGTCTACAAGACTTTTCCTTTTTTTAATATACATATCTGGCTTTTCTGCATCATTCAAAATTTCATAAAATTTATTTAAGCAATTATTAATATCTGAAAAATAAAAATCATCTTAATCTTCGCTAATCTTTGTATTTATTAAATGTATAAAAGTCATTTTTTTATAATATTGTAAATGCCATTTTTTTATAAACAATCTTATAAGTAGGGAACTTAAAATTGGACAAAGTTTGAGAGCAGGTAACTTTTTGTAAATAAAATTTAATCGAATAAAATAAAAAAATAAATAATAAGTACGACAAATGTAAAATACATATAAAGTGAAAAAATTGGTAAATAATTTAAAATTTGTCGTAAACATGGATTTAGTATAAATTTCGTACTTGCGTGCGGACTGAGATTTTCATGCATAAAAGTTAATTTTTAGACATAAATAAATCAAATTGTCGATTCTTTGGTTGCCTATATAGATATAATTATAATCTTTTGTGATGAAAATCAAATACATTTTAACATATTTAAATGTATTTAAGAAAATTTCAATTTTTTTTTAATCATCTATGTTACGTATATATATGTTACATATTTTTGATATAAAAATAGATGATAAAAAAATTTTATACATATACGTTACACACACACACACACACACACACACACACACACACACACACACACACACACACACACACGCACACACACACACACACA
>Ga0157364_1000185_pt1 | contig 33226 bp, 7 predicted proteins | sample AttsexASBM2_FD_111476 | JGI IMG/M metagenome (GOLD analysis project Ga0157364, IMG submission 111476) | Fungus gardens microbial communities from leaf cutter ant in Ribeirão Preto, State of São Paulo, Brazil - Atta sexdens ASBM2 | ecosystem: Host-associated > Fungi > Mycelium > Unclassified ...
TAGAAGGCCAAATGTTAACGCTTTAAAACCACAAAAAGGCGGGAAGATATATAAAATTTAAATTGTTATTTCGGTTGTATCAAATCTAAAGCTCAGAACTTTTTTGTACACCTAATAATAATTAAAAATCGCAAATAATGATTAAAAGAAATATATCAATTTGTAAAATTTTTGAAAAAGAAATATAAATACTATTTGATCACTGATGCAGCTTTGATGGATAGTTTCATGTAACGACAGATCAAACTGTAAATTAATCATCGCGAAACGCCGCAAAGCGCTATTGAAAAGTCATGTGCATTCAATTAAAAAAAGAAATATAGGCTGATAACCACATATGTTTGCAAATACCTTTCGTCGGAAATTATTTATCGGAAATTATCTCACAGGATTTTGTACGAAACGATTCTATAATAAATATTATTGACAGATAAAAATGATCTCCAGTTTCATGAAAAATCGCGGGACAGAATCAAACAACGTACTATATATGATATTAAATCAATTTCATTCTAAAACTTTTTCCCTTGCAAATACCGATGCAAAGACAAAAACTTTAATTAAACCCGTGACTGAGCCGAGTTCAATCGTAACTTTTATATTCTAATTTAAATCGTTAAAATATATATCGTCATTTTTTTATATCGTCATATGCGAATTTTCCAGATATTAGATATAGAATCAAAAGATAGATCATACAAAATGTCAGCACATTTTTGGATTTATTTCACTTTTCATCGTCTGAAATCTCACGTGGTAATTTTATTTAATCAAATTTTTATCTGAAAAAGTTACGTCATCACGGTTTCAGCAAATTCGCGTAAAGAATCTCACTTTTTATTTGTTTTTCGAGACGAAAATATAACATAATATGTTCAATCCTCTGGATTTGCAACAAACGTAGTTAAATTTAAATCTTTTAAAGCGATTTTTCAATTTCTTTTAAATAAAAAAAAAGAATTTACATTAACAATATTACAAAATACATTACAAAATTAATTTATCAGAGATGCTTTTACATTACATATCTAAGCACTTTGGAGTATTTATTATATCATATAGATAATATTATAACTAATAATATCTACATAATAATTACAGGATATTTGAAAAATGTAACATACAAATTCTTAACTAAGATTTCCTCGTATTAACTTTTGTATTAAATATTTTTTATGACATTTATTATTTAAATAAGAAATTTTTTTATTTCTCTTTTTTATTGCTGTGCTTTCTTTAAAAATTCGTTTAATATAGAAAAATTACTACAGTTCAAATAGTGTATGTGACTTTTCGATTTCATACAAGTTGTACTTCAACTTATATAATGCCGACATAAAAGGGTATAATAAAACCTGCGTGGGGAGACCCCTCGTTTCATATAAAAAGACTTTTTCTTCCTTTTTTTGAAGTAATCGTTAACCCAGTTAACTTCTGCTTCTATAACATGCCTGATAAATCCTTCACCCAAAATTTTTGATGTTTCTTATTTAGTTATGCTATATTTAATTTTGCTATGTAATGCAATATTTGTTCATGAAATATTCTCATGAATAACTGTACTTTTATTTAAGAAAACACTAATTATATTATAATTTCTTTAATAATTTCTTTAATAGTAATTATAATTGAATAAGATTGTATTTAGCATTATAAAATATAAAAGAATATTGATACAATATAAACAATATATCTTTATAGCATTACTTAGTTAAATTTATCTGTTTAATTTATGATATTACATTTATGCGTTTTTATCTTTCTTTGATATTAATAAGTATTTGATATCGATAAAAAATAAGTATATTATATGAATTAAATATATAAATTTAACTTAAAGTGTGATAATTTTTATTTAGTTTATACTACACTAATTTTTTTTAATTATTATATTTAATTTCTTAATCGAGAAAAATAATATTTCTTGATATCGCTGTATATTATGTTACATGTTTTATTAGATAAATTATTTAGTATTACAATAGTATCACAACAATAGATAAAATTCATTTCATTTTATTTTGCTCCTGCTTATATCCCATTATATCCCATTACACTTTTTTATTTTTATTTTCATCATACTTGGCAACAGTAGTACTACTTCCAGACGTGACTGTACGTGCCTGATGCTCTTCGTTTACAAGTTTTATTAATACGACTGGATCACGACGAATGGAACACATATAAATTCTGTCAGTGAACAATTTTCATCTCACGATGGACGGCCGACTCGTTTATCCTTCTGACTTTTGCTTCGTACATTCTTTACGCGCGAATCATAAATACGAATTTTCCGCTCGACTATCCATAGCTCTTTATCTGACCTCTTCGAATAGGTTCAAATTTGTTGCTTGTCAAAGGACATATTTTGAAAGAAAGGCAACACGTGTTTTTGGACTACTACCTATTTCTTGAAAACTTCATATATTTTCTCTTAAAATAATGTGACAGAAATAGTATATAATAATTTTCTTATTTTTGTATTTTTACATTCGTTCTAATACTTGATAAAACATAATGAATTATATGATAATTACAATTAATTCCTTTAATATAATATTCTATTATTATAATATTGAACCAAGAAATTAATTATCAAATCAGATAGGAAAATAAATAACATTATAAGAAAATTTATTTATTTGATTCATAACAAACTAAACAAATCTATAAAATTATAAATCATAATTGTACAAAGTAATTTACTAGAGAGAACAAAATATATTGCTCTAGATATTTTGTAAGTTTCTCTTTTATTAATAAACACAATCATTTTGAATAAAACAAACTTTTAATATATTTCACTTTATTCCTTATGTAATGAAACTTGCTTTACAAATGTCTTTCAATTTCAGGTAACGCTTTCCATCTCGATTCTCATCAGTCTGCACGTGTTCTTTCTACTGGTCGTTGAGATCATCCCACCGACTTCGCTAGTTGTACCACTACTTGGAAAGTACCTGATATTTGCCATGATACTCGTTTCGATAAGGTAAATATTTCAACTTTACATGAAAGCGAAAGAAGAATTTCACAGCAGAAAATTACGTTCGCGCTACGTTTGCCAATTTGACGCAGCCGAGAAGAGAAAATGCGTTTCTGATTGTGACAAATTAGATGTAATACAGAAATAATTTTCAGTAATTTCCATATAATATCGTAGGAAACATTTTCTGCATTGTTCCCTTTTGCTCGCATTATCACATTTTCTTGTCGTGTTAGTACGCTATCATCGTTATCGATTAACGCTTCAGCGGCGATTTATCAGTTCGTGTTTACGACAGCAACGATTTCGTAGCAATTAATATAGTCTCATGGAGAATCGTAAAGGGGCTATACAATGACATTTGTATTGGTCAGCGAAAAACGGAAAAATGACGATGAGAGTTGGAATCGCGCTTGTTTGTATTCGCTCTGAAACGGTGATTCTGATAACAATTGTAGAAACAATGTTTGCAGTTGTTCTATAATATTTTTTCTCTCTCACGCAAAATAATTGATACTACACATATATATATATATATGTATAACACACACACGCACGCACGCGCGTGCGTGCGTGTGTGTATACGTGTGTATAATAAATATGCATATTTAAGATGCTATATCTTATACATTGTTGCAAAATTACGCAATCTTTTTCTCCATAGAGACCTTTTTTTTTAGAAGACACTTTCTTGGAATCCGGTCGGACATCCGAATATTCGTTGTTACATTCTGTATCTGATACTTTACATTCGGTATCTGATACTTATATATATATATATTCGATATCTGATATCCGATAATTTTACGATCCGGTGCCCTAATTTAATGTAAAGACATGAATTGCGATTAGAGAGATTTTACGTAAAGCAATAAAAATGCAATTTGAGATATGTTAAATGCTGTTGTTAATGATATTAAATTTATATTAAATTTATATTTATAGTCATTTTATAGACTAAATCTACAATTTAATTCCATATTAATTTTTTTATATCTAATTGTAAATACATCCATATTTCCATAGAAATTTTTGATAAAATAATTTTGAATTCATTTTCATACATTTCTTTTTATTTCTTACAGGAAAATTTATGAATTAGATCGTTTGTTTCTCTCTCTTATATCCTTACCTTTACATATTTTTCACAATTTTCTTTATCGTAGTCCTCAATTTCATCGTCGTTTTATTTTTATTTCTTTTCATCACGCGTGCGATGCATCTGCGTGTTCAATATCTGAAGATCTCGAATTATTTGGAAATGGACGACGGAGCAAGTAACAAATAGCAAGCACTCTCAATTTATTTTTCGACCTCGAAATCGAGATCACGTACGGATTCCTGATGACAAAAACATGATATTTATTAATGTAATTTCATTAAGAAATATTTAACAAAAGTGAGAATTTTCTTCTATTAGATAAAACTGCGTAAAAGAAAGTCAAACGGAATGAAAAAAATAAAAAGAGATATATCTAAAAGCACTTATTATATTGGAAATGTCATATTTTTGTTGAAAAATTCAATTGGAATTAATCATACTTAATACATAATACGATTTAATTTAATCCAGTTATAAAATAATACACTTATATTAATTTTTAAATAGAATAATTAAATTATATCAACCATTTAAATTTATAATAATAATAAAAATAATAATAATGTTGCCTTGTATAACACGGAATTTTAACTTTGGCTATCAGAAATAGTGATCTTTGAGGAACAGAGCTAATTTTTCTTATTTTTCTGGATACAAATATCTGTAAAATTCTGATCAAAGCTACTTATCAAAACTTTAATAACGAATTTTATACTATTATAGAAATCGGATTGTAATTTGCTGATTTTTTTTACAGATTTAAATTGAAATAAGAATATTGAAAAATTTTATCAATCAAACATTCATAACTTTTATGTGAATAAATGGAATCAATCCTTTTAAACTTTATATATTATATAATACTTAAGAGTATGTACTTTCAAAAAAATAATACATGTAATGTGTGCGATGTTGATTTAAAAAAGTTGAATTATTAGCACTAAAATGAAGATTTTAAAGAGAAAAAAATTATGTTAGAAGAAAAAAGTAATAAAATAACTTCTATAGCAGCATAATTATTAAATTCATTTTAATCCTTATAGTACAAGATACAATTTGGTGCCTCATCCGTCCAAACATAGGTCAGTTAATAGAATCCGTCAGTTTTTTTCCTATGATATTTTTCAGAATGGTTACAAAAATCTCTAAAAAGTCAACATACTTTCAATCTTTTAAAATAAATATTGAAACTTTATTTTGGAAAATAATAAAATGCAGTATAATGTATAATTACCAAAAAATTCAAAGAAACTTGCACGAACAAGAATCGCTCGGTTACTAACAACTCGATCTTATGGTAAAAGTCAAAATGAGTACAAATATATCAAAATAAAAATATATTTCAAAGTTTATACGATAATATGTACAATATTTTTCGTTTGTATGATATTACTAGTTTGTCACATAATGCACAATATCCCATACAGCACAGAAATATTGCAGCAGCATTGCAAAAATATTTCATTGCAAGATTGCAACATTACAAAAATATTGCAAAATATTACTGCAATATTTCAGCAACATTGCAGCAATGTAAAAATGTCCGTTTTAAAAACATTGATACGTAATATTACAGCAATATTACAATATAATATATATGCAATATTAGGTTTTGCGCACAATGAAGGAATACTTGCAGAAACATTGTAAGAATGCAACAACATTGCTGTAATATTACAATATTACTGCAATATTTATTATAAGATTTTGTACTATATAAATTTAAACATAAAAAATTAGAAATAGAAGTTAAATGTAACATACAATGAATATAAATAAAATATGCCTTCATAATTAATTATGTCTTTATATTTTATAGGCATGTTTCAATATACACTGCCTGAAAATCTACAGCATACGTAACTATAAATTTTCAGTACTGGCTGTGCATATCGGAACACGGCCTATACGTCTTATATCTTATTATTGTGTCCATTGTATATTATATTTAATCCTTACTTCTAATTGTTTTATGTCTATATATTATAGGCATAATTCCTAAATTATAGACATTGATTACTTTTACATCTTATATCCGTCCACTAAGGTAGATTAACTTCAATCTCGGTTCAACTTACTCTTCGTCTTTTTCTAATCTCTTTAGAACTAGAAAAAGACGAAGATAAATTGAACTGAGATTAAAATTAATCTATATTGGTAGAAATGACGTTAATGGTTTAATAATATTCGTAGTTAGAAACTAACCAGTCATTCCATTTTTCAAAAGAATATAGTTATGAGATTGATCAGTTTCATAACTGATGTTATGAAACCCGATTAAGTGTGATCATTAATTCCTATTCTTCCATTATGTCCAGGGCCTTACTTTATTGGGTTGTATACAAATCAATATATACAAGTCTTAACACTCAAAGTGAGCTTTCTAGCAGAGGTACAAATCGATATAGTGACAAGAATTATTTTTGTCTTTGTCTCTTACTGATTTTTGAACAAGGACAGGATTCTTATGTCAATTTATGTCTCTTGCTGGAAATATTTTAAAAATACTGTTGCAAAGTAATGTTGCTGAAGTAATATTGCAAAAAGAAATCTTCACAATGTTTCTGCAACATTGCAATATGCAACGTTGCTACAAGTTTCTGTGCTGTACGAGTAGTTAATATTCCCATTATCATTAATTAATATTTAAATAATAAATAATTTATTTTAAAATTTTCTTTTTATCAAACTAATTTAATCATTATTTTAGATGCTTAAGTCTATACAACAAGGTGCAAAATATACAATAATAATTCTTTTATCAAAACCGATTAAAAATACAAAAAATTGAATATTCGATACAAACTACTTCGCAGAAATAATTTTTTACCTTTGATTGTGTCGATTAACCTTGATATTGTTTTAATAACATACAATACTTACGTACGACGTATGTACACAAGGCCGTCGCGCATCGTATTTACGAGCCAGCAGGCAACAGTGCGTGTCGTAGCAAACACGCACTACGCATCAAAACAGGATCGCGTGGAATACGAAGAGCCAAAGCAATTATTCCCTAGGAATAATTAACTGAACTATAATCAATTAATATCCTTAATAACTGTAAATTTTATGATTATTTTTATCGAAGCAAATATTTCGCACGATTTATTCATTTTACTTATGAATTAAAGCTATAAAGAAAAGAAATTATGAGATATTGTTTTAATGTATGCGAGGGATAATAAATTTTTCAAACCACACTTAAATTCGAAAGTATTTTGCGTTGAATTTTCATTTCGTTAATTTACACGTAATTTATTTATTACTTTTGGAAGTATACAAGAATTGTAAAATATATGTATGTATTGAACAGATCATTAAAGTTTCGTTTTTTACATTTTTCTTTTCTGTATTATCTTTGCGATTGCATTTTGATGAAATTCTGTTGTAATATGAAATACTAAAGTGTGCGTCGCGTGCCACTAATATTGGAAATGTTATACGAGTACAATGAATAAATCTAAGAAGAAGCGAAGGCTTGAGAATTTCAAAGTAATCTCCATTACACATTATGGTGAATGATATATTATCTTTTATTAATACATTTTGTGAAATTATAATTTTGTGAAAATTATGCCATTCAAATAACAAGTAGTTATATTATATAATTATGTACTAAACATTAATTTGAAACATGTACAAAATAGAATATATTCAGTATATATTTATTTTGTAAATACGATATTTTACAGAAAGCCAGACTAGTTTGCATATAGCCTTTATTATAACATATAAGATCATTAAATGCCATATACAATTATTATGTCAAGCGCAGCAGAGTAACATAAACGTAATATAAACGTAGTAACGTAGTAACATAAATGTAGTAACATAAATATAAATCACCGTAGGATTCATTCAATTGCATCAAATACCTAGAGACACGATGTAATTGTCTCTTATCTACAAACAATAATTATCAATGTGTACGCAATTAACTAATTCACGACTTCACTTCTATTAACAACTATTAATTCATTAGCAACTTATTATTTCACAAACAAGTATAATTTTATGATTATTAATAGAGATAAATTTATTATGCTTTAAATGCTTTATGCATCGAATATATCAGATTTTGATTTTCCACTGATTAAAATCAACTTCGAATCGACTGTTGTACGTTCTTGCAATACACTTAATTAATAAATACGATTATATTTTAATATTTTTCAACTGCGTTTGACATAAATTCTTATACACATCATAATTTGTCGAAATCCGCTATTTGACATTTTATTCATTTTTACTAATGCACGATTTGCGGGTATTGAGCAAATTATAAAGCTTCTTATTTTTCTTATATTATCTTCATGTTCAATGAGATTTTGCAATATACAATAATAAAACCGGCCGCATGTAATTAACATCGGGAATGACGTTCAAAGTTATCGTGCATTTATTCTACTCTTGTGATCTGTATACGCCATTTTAATTTATCTTTTTTTCATGTGTATTGCATAATACAAATAACGAACAAATTTTAGGAAAGGAAGAGGAGGAAGCCTGTGGAAAGAATTGAACAGCGGTAGAGGAATAGAGAGAGCAAATTATTTTATATTTTGTTCGTTACTTACAGAATTAATTATTTACTAGTATATTTTACAGACAACAATTATTTTTCTACATATTAATTATTTTAGATATCACTATAATTTGCTGCATTTCTGTTTTACAGTTTGACAGTATGAGTGACATATTTTTTTAATTTATTAAAATAACGTGAATCTTCATGTATCAGACATTTAAATAATACACATATACAAAATTATTAATTTTAAAAAGAACATAATTAAGTATCTCAAAGAGATTACTTTGAAATGAAGATTATTAATAAAAATATTTAATTTTGAAATTGATATAAAATTTGTCAATTATTGAACAAAATCAAAATATTGGAATTTTCTCTTTCTTAACAAAATTTGAAACAATAAGTAGATGAAAGCTATTACACGATTTTTAACAGTGTAAATTACTTAATTAATAAACATTCAAATTATTTAATTATTGAACTGATGATGAATTTATATAAAAATTATTAAGCGTAAAAATTATTAAGTGTAAAAGTTTTAAGAAATATAATATGATTAACGTGGAAATATAATATACAATATTAATAATAATTTTATTTGACTAATTTTTTATTATAAAATTTTCTAGTAAACAAAAAAAATTATGATTATTTAATTTGCGAATTTATTTGTTATACAATTAGATAAATAAAATATCAGGAAAAATGAAACAATTAAAACTGTGATAAATAAAATGTTAATTTTTTAGAACATGTAATTTTTATTTGTTTATATTTCTTCATGATGCTTCTATTATCTTATAAAAATATTCCATAATTGTCAAATATTTTAATGATATAATAATATATGAACTGTTTGCTTCTTATATTTATCTGAGTAATCTTTTCATGCACAATTAATCTCTAATTAAAATATTGAACTATTATATTTGTATCAAATAAAAGATGAAATTTTATTCTAATTATCTTATCTAATACTCTCTGTTCAAAAAGTACCTGGAATTTCTCATTTGAAAAATGCGCGTTACTTGGTATGTCAAATTCGTTTTTTACTAAGATGACACAAGTCCTTGACACTAATGCTGAGTTTGAGCGCGATCTGTCATTTAATTTATTTAGCTGTTTATATCAATCTATCTCAAGTGCGTTCATCGGATTTTATAAAAAAAAATTGAGCAAAGAGTGGATTTGAAATTTTGTTGCTAACAAAATTTTTTGTGCAATACAATATTAAAAAATTATAAAAAGCTTACGAGGACTCTTTTCTCTCGAAACACAAGCATATGAGTAGTATAAATTGTTTAAAGATGGCCGTGAAGTCGTAGAAGACTTGTCGCGTTCTGAGCGTCCATTGACATCAAATATAGACGAAAACGTCGATAAAGTGAAAAAAATTGTGCTTGCAAATTGTATTAGTGAAAAAAAGATTGCTTCAACTCTTAGCATCTCTAATGGTTCGATTTATCATATTTTAACTGAAGTTTTGGGCCAGACGTGTTCAATCGCGATTGATTCATAAAGCAACTGAATTTCGAAATGCGATTTTTTAACAAACATGCAACAAATACCATCATCCGTGTATTCACCAGACATAGCACTTTTTTTATTTCCAAGACTCAAATTGTCACTACGCAAAGCATTTTGATTCGATTGATTCCATAAAAAAAATTCGACAAAGGAGCTAGACCATATTTTTTGGAGTCTATGAAATATACTACGAAGTTAATTACTAGCACATGTGTATAGCCTCGAATGATGATTATTTTGAAGGAGATAAAATAAATTTATTTAAAAACTTTTTATTTTGCGTTTTATTTAAAAATTCTGAGGACCTTTTGAACAGAAAGTATTTATAGAATAATTACAAAATTTATCGAACAATTATAAATATAGCTTTTTTTAAGAGATAATTTTTTTTTTTACTTTTTAACCGTTGAGGATGTGAACTTTATATTACAATAATTTTGAAAAAAATTATACTACTTGAAATCTAAATTGTGACGTATTTAAGTGGCATTTTTTTTGGCAACAAAATGAAGTCATCGTTAGTAATTTTTCTCGCTTATCCAACTTCTCGTAATACGTCTCCATTTACACTGACACCCTTTGTCAATCTACTGCTAATAATCCGCCTCAGTACTCACTTAATTAATTTGAACTTCAACTTGCCTTTCCATCGAATTTTCATCAAAAGAATGAAAGTTCTGCATACAAGGAAAAGAAATCTTACAGCGTTTATAAAAAATTTAATTTATTTAAATTGTCACATTATATAGACAAATTACTATCTATAATTTGAAAACTAATAAATTACATTTCCAATTTCTATAAGACTAATAGAAGATTGGCGACTCGGTTTGCAGATTATCACCGTGTTTTTATCCATTGCTAATGATTTTGAATTGCTTAATGATAATGAACGTTTTGAACCTTGCCGTTCACTTTATCAGAGAGAAGAGATATTACTATCAATATCGTTTACTATCAGTATTATTGCGCTCCTCATTCTGATGAAGTGAATGGCAAGGTTCGTGAAACGTTGGTTAGTAATAGATAAAAACACGATAAGCTGCAAATCTTCTGGTATCTTTGAAGATAATACCCGTGAAAGTATTTTTAAGACTAATCTTGATAAGAAAACGTAAATTTACATCAATTTATATGCAAATTTCTCTAACCACGTCTAACACCGATCATCAAATCAATTAAATATGTAATAGGCGAGTGTTATTTAGTTTAATGGTTTGAAGAAGTTGAAAATAATGTCCGGAAATAAAAAAAATTATTAATCATAACATAATTATAATGTAATATAATTTTATTCGAACAATTTTAATTTAAATTAGTATTACTTATATAATTAGAAATACATATTAGTATATAATAGTATGCAATAAAATTTTTATAACGAAATGTATAGTGACATTTTTTAAAGTGTTTTTGTTTATATAACCGACTATACATAATATCGTTTCTCGTATAATGTTCATAATAATCGTTGACCAAAGAGATAATTAATTAATATCAAACATGAGTCTCAGCGAGTGACATATACATGTTTGCCAATTACGGTGAAAACGCTATCTTTCTCTGCCTTCCTCCATTTATCAGAATAACTTGAGGAATATTCGCTGTGCAAATATTTATTTATCTATTTGTTATTTGTCAGTGATTTATTAATGAATAAAATGAAAAGTTTAATATACACATATATACTATTAACAGCATTGAACATTGCTGTGTTCAATATGAGATTTTGATCAATGTTTTCATAAATATATTTTACAATTCAATGCTATGCAAAGAGATTGTCTTTTTAGTTAATTACAAATTTATAACCTAGCGTAACATTTGTACATAATGTAATTACCAACATGTATTTATATGTTAAAACGATATTATCATAATACTACTAAACAGATTAAAGATTTAGTAATATATAAAATTTATTATTTTAACATGGTATAGACATATTGCTATGAGAATATTATACGATAAATATTTTTTTATTTCTACGTATTAATAACATGTTATCATAACACTGAAGAGATTGAGATTAACTCCGATATATATATATTACACGCACCTATCAAAAACTTAATTTATTAAATATTATTTACTGTGTTTATAGTAAACGAACTATATCAGTTATCAAAGTTTTTATACTGTCTATGAAAAAAATGTTAGAAATCCAAAATATTTATTTTTCATATTAAAAAATAAACTTTTTAAAACCCTTATATTTTTGCCATATATCCCATAGAGGTGGAATATATGGCTACTCATAGGAGGAGGGGGAGGGGTATGTACGGCTCATAAAAAAATTTACAAATAATACATATACCATAAATAAGATGTATAATGACACAATAACTTATAAAATGTGTTTATAAAAGTGTGTTTATAAAAGTAAAATGTGTTTTATTAAAGAATAAGATAAATATATATATGAATAAATAATAATAAATAATAATTACAATCTTCCTACATATATTACAAATGTTATGACATAAGATATATATTTCATATAATGCGTTTATTGCATTTAGTACTGAATTCAATCTGCGCTTTGTATGCTTTGGGCATAAATCTCGCTCGATAAAAATGCCGTATATCCCAAACAGGTGGGATATACAAGATAAACTAAATAGAGAATACAAAAGTAAACATTTGTATTTTACTATACAACATACTTTACTATTCCACTACACGTATGTATCACGAAATAACCACTAAGTCTTTTATACGCCCTTTATATTAATCATTTTATGTAGATTATAAATTTATGATAGTATTATTTATTACAGTGACAAATTGATTCAACTCACAATAATTTAATATTAACAATAAGAAGCTGAAATCACACACAATAGTAATATAACAGAGTAGTTGCGGGAAAATTAACCCCACTTCTTTCATTTTTTCTGACTTCTGTGGCGTAAATCCCAGCGCGGAGTTATATTTGCCGGAGTTACCTTATACACATTTATAATTTATGATAATATTATTGTTAACAATTAATATTTTCAACTAGTTATATTATATATAGTTTGCGGGAGTAATACAATTCTTTCATATGTTTTTTTTTCATTGTTCGTTGTATTTTTGTTTGAAATCCATTGAATGATCAGGCATTGCGATACTGTGCAGATAAATAGCTTTTTGTTTTCGAATCTGGGTTATCATAGAAATGAAAAAAGAAGAGTTCACTGCGTTATGCAGATGTTAAGTGAATCTACAGCATAGAACAATTATTCTTTTGTATAATTGCAGTGACACTGAACATAAAATAATAAAGTTAAACTATGATAATATATTTATGTAATGTGCGAAATTTTTTTTGTAATGTGCGAAATTTTACCGTATAAGCAAAACATTATAAAGATCGATTAATTAATTAGCATAGCTAGTCATAGCTCATAACAAATGAAAAATATCAGCATTGGATCCAAAAAAAATATATAAAATATAAAATAATTGATATAAAATAATTGATAGTTTGGAATTTGATGTTACTTATTTAAATATAAGGATAGACTTCTAATTATCTAAAGACTAAATAATGTTTGTCTAGAATATTCTGTATAGAATATATTGAATTATTTATTTTTCAATCAGCTTTATTCTGAAATTTTTAAACTAAGGCGATCCCATAGTCGTTTACACACGAAACTCCGAAGGCACGATTCCTGCTTGAAGTCAAATCATAATCGCTCGCAGATTGAGCAAATATGAAACTAATCTCCAAACTTCTTAGATTAATAAGTCGAGTTGATGTTTATCTTCAACATGATAATTCACTGCCAAAAAATCAATGATCTTATTGAATTAAATTCGTGAAATGTGTTTAATATGATTGTAATAGGAAAGCAGTACGAATCAATGTTCAATAATACAATATATTTCAATGAATTTGATATTCTTATCAAAATACAATTATGTTAGTGATTATTAAAATGATTTCTAGATTTAAAATCATGATTGGTTTAAAAATAGTTTAAATCTCCTTCTGTATATATATTTTTTATTTTAATTAATATTTGAAGCAATTAAAATTAAACGAAATTAAAACAAAATTTATGTGAAGTCTAAATTGCATTGTATTTAAATAACATTTTTAGTCGAATGACGTGGTCATATATTAGTGAATTCTTTTGTGACAATTTATAACAAATTATATTTAAAATATTTAAATTATGTTAATCTTTTTTCGTTTATTTTTGCTGTAATGTATAACTTTTTTAGAATAACTATATATATTATAACATTATAGTAACTGTCTGTCAATTAACACTTCTGAAAAAACAGGTAAATTATAGCTTATTAAAAATAAGATAATTTATGTATGTATTTGTTATGATGTAATATTTTTAAATTCATAATGTTAAATTATACTAATCTTAGTTATTTTTAATAATTTCTATAGGTCAATTATTCCTGCGCAATATGTCATTAATTTACTATAACTGAAATTATAATAACCGAAATAATGGAATCAAACAATTTAATTAAAAAAATGTATTAAATTTGACTCAAATTTAGTTTAGTACTTATTAAAGGCATAATATGGTTAATATGAACGTTGTTTATTTTGAAATTAACTACAGAAATAGTTTGATTTTCATTTTGACACACATACAAGTAAAAAATAACGAATGTTATTTAACTCAAGAGATTAGGCTGTCGTTGCTCCACCTAACAGATTACATATTATAATTTGCAATTAGAAAGTGATAAATTTTTTTAGCGAGTTAAACTTGAATAAAGAAGACACAAGCATAGAACTTCACTTCACTTTTCTATACACTCGTGTTATTTCTAAATACTTGATATACTGGTCAACCGGTCGTTGACATTTTGACATCAATTTTAGATGTGTGTATTCACACCCTTTCGAAAATGTCCCAGACGACTAGCATGTACGTTTTACAAAGGAACTCATTCCAATATTAATGGTGGCATTTGCCGGCTTCGTACCGGCGACATTTAACTAACGAGCCGGTTTCTCTACCTTGCCATTTTTACGCGGCATCACAGCACGATATGTTCTCGGCTTTTCTTTTTCGAACTAACCAGGCCAAAGAGACAGGATTAAAAAGCAAAATGATGAAAAATGAACTGTTTTATGTAGCGATAAGTCAGTGTAATGCTTCCACCTTTTCCTTTTTTTTGCATTAAAGAATCCTGTGTCTTTTATATAGTTCCATTAAACTCTCATATTTGCTTTTAAAACTACATTATGTAGAAAAACTACAGAATGTAAAATATTGCAGAAAAATCGAATGTCAAAATCATAAAACATTACAGTTTATCAACATTGATTGGTTCTTTGGTTGGTTGGTTGGTTGGAACGTTGATTGGAAAAGAAATAATCAACAATTAATTAAATAAAATCATATTCTAAAGAAAATTATATCCTAAAAAAATTAGAAATGTTTTGTCAAATGTTTTTATTAAGTATGATTTGAAAAATTCAATGTATTACGTTCGGAAATACTTTTAGACATTTATTGATTCAAATTGATTAAATTTTGACGCTAAATATCATTAATAAATTTTTGCATTGTTTTTCGTCGAAGAATTCATGCGGAAGGATAGGAAGATAACGATTTCGAAAAAAGCGGAAAATCATGGAAGTAGCGATAGAAGATCCGCGGCGCGAGGACACGACCTGGCAAAAGCGGTAAAACGTAACATTCACTTTATGGAGCGGAAAGAAAAAGGCAGCGGCTTTCGCTAGTCGTCCTGGACCCGATCCAAACTCAATGGTTTGCCGCCGCTATGCCGAATCAGGATTTTAAAGCTGACAACAAATTCTCGTAAACCGGAGCATAACGATTTCGTTGCTTTACTGCTTGCTCGCTTGTTATTAATGACCGGCGAAGTCGTTATGTCAATCATCGCGATTCTTTCTTGTTCTGATAAAGAAATTACTGGACGTCAAGCTGACAAATACATATTTTAAATTAATCGACATAAGTTGCTCTCCGAGTGTGAATGCATTCCAGAACATTAATTTTGTGTTAGAATTATGAAAAACTTGACTATTTTATGCTCGAAAAATTCTTTCATCTTTTACGTCAATTTAGTCCGCGGTTGTAATAAAGAAAGTTATCAATATGATATCAATATGATATCGCATAAGAATCACTTCAAAATCACTTTGTGATATTTTTGACCAATGTTTAAAATTATAGCCATACTTACATTTTTAGAAGAAATTTATCTACATGTTTGGAAATTTGAAACATGTTCAATTTATGGCGAAAAAATTTTAAAGAAACTATCTTGATTGATTTGCATTTATTTTCCACGGGAATATATCGACTTAAATACTGCATGTAGATATCTCCTCCATTGAATCTCATAAACCGGAATCAGTGCGAAACGTAGTCGGATGAAAGAAGAAAGAGAGAAAATGAAAGAAGAAGAAGCATACTTCGGTAAAGAACGAAGAAACGAGGTTCCTCTATTGTCTGCAGCGATTGTGCCTCATATAAAGAACGCTCGCAATATCTGCACTTCCGAGAAAAACTCGTTTTACAGCCATAAAGCGTGAAGTTTTGATGGAAGGGTAAAAAGGATTTTCACGACTTTCTTGACGTGACTTCGTTGGATATGTTTCCGCGAGCTGTCGCGATACATTTGTCATCGCGAAGTTAATCCTCCCACGGTCGAAATTATCCAAAGAAAATCTTGCTATTATAAATTGAACATGTTCGAAGTCTTCCGAAATGAAAGTTTTGCGAAAATATGAAATATCGATTAATAATACTGCGGACTTAAATTTGTGCATTGTAACATTGATTGATTACTCTCTATAAATTTCTTGGAGTGAAATCTCATTCCAAGAAAGTAAAAAAAAACTTTTTGAAAAAGAATGAAAATATTTTACTTCTGGAAAATTAATCTCATTTCTTTTTTGGAGATTTCACTCCTTTGAAGTGAAATTTCACTCAAAAAGAGTGAAAATTATCACTCTTTTTCAACAAATGAAATATTTTCGATCTTCTCCAAAAATAACTGTATTTTCATTCTTTTAAAATGAGATTACATTTACATTACATTTTTACATTTCAATAAGTAATTTAGAGAATACAAATGATAATGTTTGAAAAAGATATTTTAGCTTAAATATCACCTTACTTGAATAATCAAAATCATCATCGATTTTCTCATTGTAAAAATTTGAAGTAAAACAACTTTCCGGGAACAGTTGTGTAATCTTTTCCGAGCAGAAAATCGATGCCACCACGTTTCATCTAGAAATAGGGCGCTCCCTAAGTTCCTGATTTAATGTCAGGTCTACTCTAAATATGGTTGCCTCCTTATCCCGGACAGCTAAATTGGAAATTCCAGCCGGTGGAGCTGGCGGAGGTAGTGCTAGGAGACTTCCGTTCACCGACCGCGAACCTCGGCTGTTCCTGTGGGAACAGAATCCAATTTAAGCATGGCATGATTTCCGAATCGCGATACCACCTAAGTAAACCAATCGCGTCATGCATCTGTGTTTAAAATTAAAATAAAAGTATTTAAGAATATTGCTTAAAAAGAAAACAAAAATCTTACTATTATTTTTTACGCGGTTATTGTTGCATTTTTTGCTTAGTTCAAAACAATGCTCAAAAGAATATATATTAATTCTAAAATCAAATCTTAAAACGAGATAATATATATGTTTATTTACAATAATAAAGTTAAAATATATAATTATTTGATAAATATAAAAATAATTTTTGTAAGTCTTTTATGGATATGTATATATATATAGTACATATACATATATAGTATATGTACTTATACTATTATAATACGAGGGTTGTCTGTAAAGTTTTGAGTTACAACATGAAAATTATTTGTCGGAAAAATTCATTCTGATACAATCGTACATATTTTGAAAGATATTTATTAACATTGTAGCCATTTTGACGCTCAATTTTACAGTCATTGTATGAGTCGATGTCAGTATTTTTGTTTGATGAAAATCCTCCGAGCCAAATTTTGAACTAACCTAAAAAACAGGAGAAACTCATTAGGGGGTCACAGATCTAGTGAATACAGTGAGTAGTCAATCAATTCGAACTGCAATTCGTAAATTTTTGTCATGACGATCGCCGATATTTGATATTTTTTCCATTTTTATAAAAATACTGATATCGATTAGTACAAATAACTGCAAAACAATAACTGAACATCCAAAATAGATACAATTTTCACAGTATTATCTTTCAAAGTATGTACAATTATAGTTCCAAAATGATTTTGACAAGTAATGCCATCTTCATGTTGAGATTCAAAACTTTTCAGACGACCTGCGTATACAAGATGTCCCGCAATTTTTGGCCATTTTTGTATAAATAAAGAAAATTAAATTGAGTCGAAAAGTTATCTACTATTGCATAATTCGTATTGCATATTTTCGTAATAGTTAACATTAATTATTAAAAAAAATCACTGAATATTGGTACTCAATAATTTTTTACTCTCAAATACTATCAACTTTACAAAAAAAACAGCAAGAGACAAAAATTATTTATTTTTTTCTCATAAAGAAAAATTTTTCAGAATTTTTTAATATCATATTTTCTTATGTTGTAAAAAATAGTTGCAATGAGAAAATGCCAGTACTGAAAAATTTATTAAAAATTCTGAAAAAATTCTTAGAGCTCTATAAGAAGAAAATAAACAATTTTTATCTCTGTTTATCTGTAAAGTTGATAGTATTTGAATAAAAAATTATTTAAAACTAATATTTGGCAATTTTTAATAATTAATATTTCATCAATTATTGCGAAAATAGCAAAATGATAGAGGACGTTTCAACTCAGTTTATTCCTCTTTATTTACACAAAAGTTGGCAAAAAATTGCGGGACACCCCGTATATAATTTTTTTTTCTAAGAAGAATTAAATTGTTACCATAGAAGACTTACGAAAGTTAATTTTCCATTTATCTCTTTATAATACTGTGAATTCTATCATAAGATTAATCGAATATGTCCAATTCGCGCCTATCCGTCCTTCATAATCCTTTAAAAGCAGAAGCCAATCTCATCGTTAAATAACTTTGTAAATAAGGAATTTCCCGCGCGATTATCTGTCTTTACTTATCCTGCGGAAAACGTTGAAGCCATTTTTCGCACGTAGCAATGATATACGAGAATCCTTGTGCAGGAGTCGAATAATAATTGAATTTAATTTGCACAGGGACCGGAGATGAAAGAAAAGAAGCATTGGAAAAATGCGAATGGCCCTGTAACCGCAATGCGGCCGGAAAATAACTACGACCCGGTATAGAGACCATAATTATCCGATCAAGCTTTAAGGTTGCTCGTAAAGTCTGGCTTTACGATCTCATCTGGCAATCTTGCACGCGCGCAAATACTTTTCTACATTTTGCGTCTCGTTATGCATCACACCGTTATTTCTTAGCCGATTGGCAGACGGCATTGCCTTCGCGTCCGTTCAAGCGCGTAATACTCTCGGAAGCTATTCGCGTCAATTGACAAAACGAATTTCTCCAACGCGAATTGTCATATTTTCTTTCTATATCTTTACATATATATATATATATATTATGCGAACAAAATAGAAACAAGTCAAAAAATTTCACAAAGTCGAAAATTGACAAAGGCTTAATGATGATATCATCATATACGGGATGTTGAATTATTATAAAATCGAACATTTGCGTGGGAATTCGGATTGATTTTTTCTAGCAAGATTTTAAAATATTTCTCGCAATTTTCTCTGAACTTTCATTTTTACGCAAATTCAACAGTTAAATTAAACGAAAGTAACTGAAACAATACACATTTTGCAAAGTTACATGTTCGAGTAGAATATCTATAATATAATATAACAGATATATTTACAGGAATATATATGTTCTACTATATGAGTTAGGTTTATTGTGGAACTCACAGCGAGCTTGATGCTAATAAATACTGGATATCTTCTGTTACCATCGAGACAATATACCGGAACTATGAACAAAGATTAGCATAAATCCCAGACGACACGCACTGCCAGGAGAATTCTATTTGCTTTCTCGGATATCCATCAAAATCCCGCGCATCCGCGTATGCGTAATGCATGCGAGTTATCAACATGTCGAATTTGGAAGTTGCATACTGCCAAAATATAATATAAAAGATATAAGGTATATTAAAATCATCAACAAAAAAGTCTCCTTAACAGAAAAAACAATTTTATCGATATCAAACGTCAATTATTTAAAACAAAAATTAAAATCCCACTAATTAACAAAATTAAATTTCTCAAATTAAAAAAACAAATTTCGCAATCCAAAAAAATTTTTAATTTTTAATGAATTTTAATGAATTTAAATAATTATCTCTTCATCCAAGTACGTTCCACAGTAAGATATTTAAAGTATAAATTTAATAAACGTAATATTAGGTGTAATAAAAAGAAATCCATTATTTTTCCATTCAATTTCATGCAAAAATAATGGATTTCTTTTTACTACACCTAATATTAAAATCACATAAACAAAATTATGATAAATTTCTCGTTAAATAATTCTTTTAAATCATTCTAGAAACAGTTTTTTTCAATTTAACATTATAAAAATATTTATAACGTTATTTAGCTACTTATTTTTTTCATAATAAATTTATTAGAATTTTTTTAAAATTAAATTTGGGAAGTTTGGGAGGATTATTAATATTTCAGATTGATTGCGTTAAAAGTCCGACATATCGGCACGCAATTATAATTTTTGAAATTAATTCATTTAAAATGAGTATACATAATAGTTCAACATTTTAATATTCAGACCGTAGCTTCGTATTTAAAATAATATACATATTTTTTATTTTTTGTATAATTTAAAAGTTTATATAAATTTAAATTTATATTTAAAAATTACATAATCTAAATCAATTAATTTTGGAATATTTTTATTTTATGATATCTCGTACTCTTTTACAAATTCATCTAATTCGCGAATAAATGAAAGATATTGCGAAGACAGAGATGGTAGAAGAAATCAAACCGAACTCTTTCGTCTGAACATCACTTTCGTTTCCTCATTTTCGTCGGACAGAGAGAGAGCTCCAGCTACTTTTGGTCTAAATTGCTACTCAAGCGAGTGAACAATTTTCAGTGCGAAGGGTTGGAGAATAAAAACGAGCGCAGCGGAAACGCTACCTTTTTCAACACGTAACGGATTTATGGTCTGAAGCGCTTTTTAGCCGCGTCCCATTTTTGGAATCATTATATATCTATAGATGATATCTAATGCCCTACTTCAATTCGTGTTCACTGTTCCAAATAGCACAGGATATTTGCCGATTTCACGGATCGAAGGGAATGAAAATAAAGAATCAACATAGAGATTATAAAAATATATGTGTTAAGTTTATGTTAAATAAAATTATGTTCTCTTCAACATAATTTTTAAACACAAACTTTAGCAATACATTTTTTTGGTAGAACTAATATTCATCTTAATAATTATCAAAATAATTTTATTTCTTTGATAATTAATTATTAAAAATACATTACTAACTCGATTTTATATTAAATCGATATCTCTTTCTCCTTTTTTTATTAATATTCATATACTATATAATTTTATTATGTTTTCTCTTTAAATCAGAATCAGTGCATAGTCACTAATTGTCACCCTGTGACACACTTGGCACTGATAATCAGTGAAGTTCATTAAAAAAGGAAGAAAGTTTGAGCATTATATAATTAAAATATTGATATTTGCATGTTAATTTCAATTTTCCAATATCATATTCATTAAATTTAAGCACTAAAACAAGATTAGTTACATCACATAATAAAAATTAGCTAGGTTAGGGATCTTACATTTAATTCATTAATTATCAGTGATTATCATACTTGACACTGATATCAGTGATTATCCACTGATTCAGATTTAGAGAGTTAATATTTATATTTCGTGTTTAATTATGAGACCTTAATTATTTCAATTAATTTTATAACGATGCGAATTTTTGGATCATTGCAAAATTTTGTTTTTTGAGGAAAACTTTCTGACAGCTCGTCTCGCTATCGCAAGTTCCTTGGACCTCGAAGCGAATGATAGCGCCGAAAATTCGTGCAAGGAATATAGCTATAGGTGGCTACAAATCCTTACGTGCGCTCGCTATCGAGGTTTATCTCGGATTGCGGTTGACTGGTACTACCCCTTCGCGTCTCGCCGCGTATAGGAGGATACGGCAATCCTTTCCGCGATAAGCGAAACTTGTAAAGGATGATCCCACTCCTGCTGCCTGCAGAGACATCACTGTGTTCGTTCGAAAGGCATGAGTTTTCCGAAATGCGCAGCTGCGAACTATACACGATACTGTATTTCTGCAAAGTGTACGCTCCTTGCCACGTGCTGCACTGTGCTGTAAAACAAAAATGATATAAGCGTGAAATAATAAAATTGAATCGATCATTGTGAGATAACTTCCTTGCACGAATATGTTGCAGAAATTCTTTTATTTCTCAGAAAGTTGCCAAATTTACATCAGATTTAAAAGTTAAGAATTAGATTTATTTTATTTATGATAATTTTTGTATAGAAAGAAAATCTGAATATGAAAATATTTGTTAGGAAAAACAAAGTATTTAAAGAAACAGAACTAAAGGAAAGTTCGATAATTCTGATAAAAAATTTTTATATCCTTTTTATATAACAAAATTTCATTATACTTATTTATTGAATACTTAAAGTTTACACTTTGTATAATAGAAATCAGTACAACTGCAAACAGATTAAAAATGTCTTACCCCGAGTTTCAGAAGTCTTTTGAATTATCAGACCATTAAATTTTCTTCTGCTTCTTGATACACGATTTTGTGAAAATTACGCGAGTGCTTCGTCGCAAAAAAATTAAATTCGAAGAAGTTTGCTTGAAATAAGTGCTTATTGTCGTACTTCTTTTTGCATGCAGGTCATATTCTCAGTGATATAAAAATAATATTTTATTGCTTTTGATCTTCTTAATGTTAATTAAATGTGATATAATAAATGCAATAAATATTTTATTATGTAAAACCAACGATTTACTAACGCAGAATTAAAATTTTTTTTATATAAAGTTAGGTTAATATTAGAAGAAATATTAATTTAATATTAGAAGAAAAACCTCTATTATGAGATAAGCGCCTAATATGAGATAGCAGCGTTTCCTAAACTAATAAACGCTATCTATTGGTTCCATCATGAATTTATTGTTCTTAGATTGAAAACTATTTAGTGAAAAATTCATTATTGGATCGTGCCTGTAATTGTTGCAAAAAAAGATTTTAGAATTTGGATGGATCTTCAAGTTTCATTGAGATGAGCTTTTCTTATTTATTATTCAATAAGTAAATATTTGGCAATAAATTCTTCATGTAGTGATAGAATAAAATCGTATTAATAGAAAAATAGATATTTAATTGCTTAATTACAGAAGTTAGATATGATGAGTAAAATCGTAAGGCGTGAAAATCGTATTGAGATATAGTAATTCTAATATGAAATAACCTATGTCATAGTGAAAATCGTTGCTGAAATATAAATGTTATTACAATAATAAAAAGAATAATCGAAATAAACATTGAATGCCTGTTTCTGATGCTTGGTTTCAACTACCTGAAAACGAGTCAGCTAGGCACTTATTTTGCACTGGCTGTGTTTATTTGTATTTTAGAAACATTAAAAATTTTTAATTGCAATTCTGATGTGCATTTTATTATTGATTTCTCAGGATATCTCACATTAGGAGCACAATTTTGACTTTGCGATTTACTCACTTTTTACATTTCTTTAATTTATAAAAAAAGTTAAAATTTGAACTAAATTTTACATAACATTATCTTAAAGCTTATTAAATTTCCTTCAAAATGATCTATTATTTTTTTAATTTTGCCTATAGATTTCTAGCATTTACCGAAAATAAGCTCGGTATCTCAGGGCCTTTCCTCTACAAATATAAGTTAATACAATATATACATATGTATACACATGAGCTTTTATTAAATAATAAATAATGAATAAATATTCAATAAACAAAATTCAGATGAAACATTTTACGAATTTCACTTTGTATACGTCAAACCAGAGATTTTAAACGATATAAAAAAACCAGTAATATATACCAGTAATATATACCAGTGTTTTTCGGTATTACATATAAATGGTTAAATATACTTGTAATTCTATCGCAAGTAAAAATTTGTTATAATTAAGAGATTTATGGATTAATTTATAAAAATTAAAAAAGTAAAGGTAGTATGTTTTTATAAAAATATTAAGCAATAGAGATATATTATTGTAACTAAAATAAACATGAGCCTTTAATAATCGGTGCTGTAATAATTGCACTTTTTTAAAATTGATGTAACAAAATCCTCATATAATTTGTATCAATAATTTATTTGTCGAATGTTTCGGTTAACTTCTAGCCTTCTTTAACGAACATGATATAAAAACTTTAACAAATGTTTCTCGTGTGGTTCACACTTAAATATCAAATTGTTATAATCAGTTTGAAAACTGGATGGTCAATGATATTTTGATTTTAAATATAATAATTGAATATTAAAGTCGAAGGATATTAAAAAACTTACAGGAATTGCTGTGGAAATTCTCCTCAGGAGCACGTCAAATACAAATAAATCATTACACAAATAATTATTGCAACGATAGTGAATTAAAATTTAAGACAATACGATAATAAGTAAGATTAGAAAAGTCAATAATGTTCTACGGTGTCAATTGTCGTAAGACAGAGAATGAATTATGTTTAGCTGTATAGACATTTACTGGTCGAACAAATAACAAAAATATGAAGGACTAAATAATTCAGTTTTTTTGTTTAAATTAATTCCGTTCTTTTGTCGCTTGATGTTTATTATTTTTGATATTAATCTTTTATTGTAATTACGTTCTATGTCTAATATTTGAACATTATCCCAATCAAAAGCGCAATTATTACAGCGCCGATTCCTAAAAGTCCATGTTTAACTTTTTAATTATTTGAATATAAGGAATCTTATTTTATTGTAAATCATTTTGTAGTTATTTAAATTACATAAAAAAAATTTATTTTTTATTTATTATATTCTGAAATTTTTAATTCTTTAGTTGTAAAAATATTAGTAAGCATCAAATAATCAAAATGTTTACACGCGCTCTGTCGAGACGCAGCTCGACAAAGTTTCACTAATTCATCATATTAAGACATTCGCACAAATATTATATTAATATGGATGAAAGACCCTACATTAAGGTCAATGATTCGAGTAATCACTTGTCTCGCTTTTCGCGAGACTTTTCGCGGGGCTTTTCTACTCGTTCAAGTGAGCAATAATGATATTAGTCTAACAAAGTAACTGAATTTTGTCGTCTCGCGCTTTTCTATCATGTTTGATTTACTAAGATAGCTTTAGCGTTTATATAATAAGGTCTCATCTTTTAGTAAGAATCATTTAGAATCACTATAGTAATTTTAATTTTAGAAAATAAACACAGAAAAAATTACATTACAATTATTGTATATTTGAAAAAACGTTACTATTTAATAATTAAAGTTATAGAAAATATAATTTTCAAAATATTTTTAATACTTAGATATATGCTATAATACTATAAATTAAAATAATAATATTTATATTAATTAAATACTTAATACAGTTAAGACTTATATTAATTAAAAACGGAGATGATATAAATTCCAAATCAATTTTATTAAAAAGAATTAACGTAACTATTTAATTTTATTTGATTTTATTCGCGTAGGTAATTTGGAAATTATTGCATGTGAAATTCTATGGTAAAATATCGATGAAATTGATTTCTAATTGATGACGACATATATGCAATACAATGCTTATGCTAATTGTACTTTATAGGTGCAACATATTTCAAAAGCATATGAGATGCAAATAAATGTTCGTAAATAGTCCAAGATAAAATCGCATAAGTTATTGGCTTTTACATTGGGTAGTAGAAAATATATAAATATAATATCGGTATTATAGTCTGATACGCGATTACAATATCGTCTTGCGAGGAATCAATGTGTCTCAATAATTTAATGCAGATCATCTTATAAAAAAAACTTTTTCGAACAAAACACGCTAATTCATTTTTTTGCTTGTTAATGCACAATAATATGATTTATAATGCACAATAATATGATTTATAATGAATATGGTGATTTATAATGAATACTAATATTTGCACGGAAATTTACGAACGTAGCGATATTAACGTCACTGATGCAAACTTAGTGCGCGATTAAAGCCAACAATGAAATTTACCAACAAAATTTATTTCGCCCAATGAATTTGTTAAACGATTTGCCCTAAACGAGGGAAAGCCATTAACTTTTAAATGCATATTATATTTGATGCGTTTTTTATATCTAGGCATTAGTTCTTTTTCTTTCCAGAGAAAGAACTAATTCTCTTTTTTATGAATTATTTCCTCGTTTTAATATTGTGAATACTATATCATAGTTAATGATCAAATTTTTTATATAATAAAATAATAAATCATAAAATCATAAATCTTACATAAAAAATAAGAAACTAATTTTGACGCAATATATTACTATTTGATCGATTAATAGATACAAATAAATCATAACTTTCTCCAATAAGAAATTTTCACAGTAGAAACTTCGTGAACAGTATCTAACAATATTTCAAACAAAACTTTAAAAGCAGATCCCAACATATTGAAAGAACAGTAATACTTATGTAATATAATTTATAGCAACATAAAATGATTTAAAAGTTGCTGTTATAATAAATTTATGAAACTTATATTTAAATTTATGATTTAAAGTTTATTTATGATAGCACCAATATTTCAAAGTTTAAACTAATTATTACTCTAATTACAATTTTTCTCTCTATTTACAATTTTTTTTCAAATTATCCAATTAATGATGAAATTTGTTAATAATTTTTAACAAATATTTATTCATACATATTATTCGTTAAAAAAATTCAGCTCATTAGAGATGTACATACGAACTTCAGATTTTCTTTTGTATTTCGTTATTCTCTGATACCTGACTCGCTTCTGTTCGTCGAGTGCCTTTTCCGAGTGGACAATGATGTCGTTACTCTTGCTAAGTAAATTTCATCGCCTTGAGTGCTGCTCTCTCCGACTTGTCACGCTTGTAAGCGGCAACGACGCTTCAGCTCGTGTCAATCTCTCTATTAAAAGTTTCATTCGCGCAACGGCATCTTTATGTCAAAATGTGATGAGAGGACAATGAGACGTAAATGTCGATTTACTTTCAGGGATTTTAGAAACCGTACTGATAGAAAATGTCCAAGCATGGAAAAAGATATCTATATCTCGATATAAAGAAAAATAAGAATGCGTTTATATTATATATTAATTACAAGTTAAGGATGACAAAAAGCAATTAAATCATTATTTTTCTGAAATGATGAGATTTGCTATTTCAAGATATATTTTGATATAAAAATTTGATATAAACAGTATTTAAACACATGATTTTAGGAGTTTTTATTTAAGAGAAATAAACACCTATTTTAAACAGATTTTAAGTGCTTAATATTTCAATGAATTTATAAGTACATATCTCTTTCTCTCTCTCCAATTCCGTAAACCGCGCGCCAAAATCTTTTTCGATTTTGAACTGTATAATCACAATTATTTCTTATCTTCCTAAAATTTACAGAAATTTTTGCTAAAATCAATAAGACAAAGAAAAAAAAAGAGAGAAATTACGAGTACATAAAGATTAAACTATCAATAACAATATTAATATGAAATTATTCTTTTCAGTAATTTCCTTTCAATATTTAGCTAATATTTTGCGAAAATTTTATAAGAAATCTTTGTAGGAAAATCTGTCGACGAACATTGAAAGAATGTATATATTTGTATGGGGAATTTCTTCGATCGAATAGACGGCCGATTTACAACGGCGAGTACGAATTGATAGAGCAAAAAGATGAGAAATAAAAGATGGTATATTCTTCCCCAAATAGCCATCGTTCTTCACAAGTGCCAACTACAGTGATTGAGCGACTAAAAGGACGAAGCACTTCGCGAAACCGATATTGGCTCATGACAAGAAGATTTATGACAAATACGAATGAATAATAATACAAGCAACGCTTTGCACATACACATAAATAAAATCTTTGCAATAATCAAATAATCACGCTCGTAAAATATTGGCATGCTAACAGCCGAATATATTATTTAAAATTTTTTATTAACTGTGAATTATTAATGATTTTTATATTTGTGATTAAACTGAATCATGTTCTATTGATTATTGGAAAACGTAAAATTTTATGCTTAAACAGAGCATTGGTTTTTTAACGGAAATGCTGCATCGTTTTAAATGAAATTACTAGATTCCTATCGAGGTTACAATAACGCCCATGGGATATATCACATTATTAAATATTCAATGACGATCGTACAGGATTTATTATCTCGCGAGGGACCGGTTTGAAAAACGTTATTGCCCGGCGGCGTTCAATATGACCAGAGCCCGATGTGGAAAAATATTCCTAATAAGTCCGGAACTCAGTCGCCGCGCCGCCGATGCGAAAAATGAGAGAAGAAAGGAGGATGGAAAGCCGTATGAGGATTGAAAACGAGCCGATACATCGTTCGATTGAAGTAATGCGGACAGCGCGATGGTAAGAGAACCTAATGAAAAGGGCGAGAAAGTTCCTCTACGTGCCCACGTTACTGATAGGACTTTAAACAAGTTCAAAACTCGGACCCTAGCCACAGAGCCCATCGCGACATCGATCGACGCATTAAACGACGAACTTTTGCGATCCTTGAATCGCATTACTATTTCCTTCCACTTCCTCTCTACTTCCTTCTACTTCGTAGTAGTACAAAGTATAAGGTGTACCAAACATGTACCAAACAACTTTAATCCTACACTCTCTGAGAGATTTTTAAAATCACACGTTCAATTCAAGATATTTTTGTATGCTTCAGTATATTAAAAAATATTTCTTAATATATTGATAATATACTCACATAGCACAAATTAATCCATCCAGCAATATTACAACAACGTTGCAACTTTCTGTACTATATATTTAAATAATTAATTTAAAATAATTATCTAAGCTTTACGGAAAAAATTTGGAATAGCTCCTCAGTGACGAAGTTATACCAACTCGCTACAAGCGGTTGCATTGAATACATTGCATCGCACACTGCGATCCAGTGTGGAGCTACCACAGCTCCAACTTGATTACTTGGCAGTGATTTGATTTTTCGCGAGTTCTTCTAATTTTATTTAAGGCGCGCATAATATAATACTCCACTGGCGCGATAAATGACAATACATATCGCGTTGCATCATATATTTCATTCATACGAATGAAAACCATAACACTGAAGCCAGGATAACTCCAGAGGTGCATTCCAAAATTTGACTCTGTTAACTCTAATTCTTTATCTTTATTCAACATTTAATGACCAACAAGAATAAAATAATACTCGAGTTGACAGAGTTGAATTTTAGAATGCAACCCAGCGTGAGTGCTACGGGGTCGACCTACATCCGATTAGTGCCAACTTCAGTTTAGAGGTCTTCCCTCTTTTAATTTTGTATGTATTCGATCACTCGAATTAAACTCGCTTTTGTACTATGGAAATAGCTGATTATATTGATATACATTCTTTTAATAAGAAAATTTAATATCAGTAAAGTGGATTTCAATAAAGCTGTAAGAATTATCACAGGATATGCTGTAACTAATACTTTAAAATTAACATCAAAGATAATCCAAGTTGTGAATGTGATTTGTGAACTATAGGACTTAAACTATCTTTTTTGGGCTTGCCCTTTGCTTGATAGTGGTTACAGAGTGGAACTGATTCAATCATGATCAAACTGAATTTATTCCAATTTCCTGCCTTACTTTCCTCTATATTTATTGCGGAGGCAAATATAAAAGTTATTAATTATTTAGTTATATTTATCAATAAAAATCTTTTACAAATTTAAATGGTTATTTATATTTTTTAATTTTCAATATATGATATATATTTTTTAATTTTCAATATATGGTTTTGCTCGAAATGCTCTTTACTTCTCAGATCTACATTGATCTCAATTCAAGTTGGAGTCGCTAACTTCACTGTAGTAAAACTATATAGACTCTGGAAAAAATTTACATAACCTAAAAAGTTAATTGAACGTGATTCTACTCGCCGAAAAGGCCATCAGGATTTTTGAATCTAAATCATCGCGTGATATATGATCCCTTTGGATTGGAAATCCAAACAGGAGATTTTTAAAAAGAAAAAAAACAAGAAAAATAAGAAGAACTCGCTCAAACATTGATACTGTCAGAGTCCTAAAATTTTTCTATGCTTGTATAACATCTTATGTATTATTTAAATACAAGAAAATATAATAGAAGTTAATTATTGGCATATATAACTAAACAACTGAAATAAGTTTTTAAAATTTTTTAAATCAGAATCGTCATTTCTATCGATTTATTTCCAAATTTGCATTGTCTTTTATATTTTCAATTATAATATAATGAATTCCGTTGTAAGTCCGAAGCATAATGCAATTTTCAATGATGTTGCGGCGGTCGATAAATAATTTCGCTAAAGACCTCGGAACCACACCAATCAGAATGCATTAATCTGAATTAATACGTTTACGTTTCATTTGTGAATTCAATTTGTCGACAGATACGCGCATTAGCAAATATGGACACTCCTTACATCGTCAGATGATTTTACTTGAAAATAAAATTTGAACTCGTCGCGCGCGTATCAGGTCTTATAATATAATCATTCGAAGATATTTTTTTGCACACACACACACACACACACACACACGCTCGCACACACACACACACACACACACACACACACGCACGCACACACACACACACGCACACACACACACACACACACGCGCGCGCGGGCGCGCGCGCGCACGCATGCACCTGTTTAGAAACTTTAATTAAATTATTATATTTAAACTACGAATGCCACTAATAAAAAAACCGCTCTAACTTTAATTTTAACATTAAACGTTTAATTTAAATGAATTTAAATTCTAAACAATGTGAGAAAGTTAGTTCTGCTTGGATGCATTTACTTGAACATATACACAGGGTGTTTTCTGTAATTTGATTGTAAAATATCTCCGTTATTTTGATGATACAGAAAAATATTACAAGAGGAAGTTGTTCGATTCGAAAGGGCACTTATTATGATAACAAAATATTTTTCTCAAGGTTATATTTTTTAAGATTTCAAGACCTCGAAGTTTAAAAAATATAAGAGAAAAACTTTTTGCTTATTATAATATATGTCCCTTCGATCAACATTCCTTTTGGTGGTTTGAGGTATTTTCTAGTATTATAAACAAACGAAGATAAATGATTAAGTTACAGAAAATAGCCTATGTATATACAAGGTGTATATAATTCTTAATTAATATTCTGAAAGTAAAAATGAAATTTTGTACTAAAAGTTCTTTTCTCAATTTTTGCTTAGACTATTATTTACCGAGTTATTAAGGGGATCCTAAAGACGACTAGTCATATTATAAATAGCACTTACACACAGACGATTTATGTATCATTGACATAGCACTACATCAATAAACTCACTCACGCATGCCACACATACACATAAATTTTTGTGTAACAATTATATTTAATTAGATGTCTAAATACAATTTTAAGAACTCCAGGCTATTTTTTCACGCAAATTACTAGTCTGTAAATTATTATTTCATAGAACAAATTGCATAGCACCCTCCCGATTAAAATTTTATTATAATTTTTTATATTATAAATTTATTTTATAAATAAATAAATGAATAAATCAATAAATGTGTAAATAAATGTGTAAATAAATAAATAAATAATTTATCCATTTATCTAATCGTTTATTGATTTTTATTTATTTTTTTATTAATTCATGTTAAAAATTATAATAAAATTTTAATTAGAAGGATGTAGGGGAGACCAGAACTAGTTGTATGAAGTTATGATTATTAAAATGGTTATAACTCAAACAGAACATAGCAGAAAAATCTCTTTTTTTGATTAGATTGCTGACATAATATTAATTTGTTGTAAAATGATTTCATCACAAGTATTTTAAAAGCATTTTAAAAACTAAAAATCAATATAATTAGATCAAAATTTTTTAGACAAATAATAAAGACTACGAGAATGCAGAATATTAAGTGCTAATAAATGAATTTTAATATTACAATAATTTCAATACAATGCTATACGTTCCGATTCTCATTATTTACAAGCATTTTATACTTATAAAGATTTTTAAGAAAATGAAATTGATCAATTTCTTATCATCTATTTTGTTGTCTGACAAATTTTTAGCATTATTAATCGCGATATCTCTGTATTCATAGAAAATAACATGTTTTAGAAGATTTATGTTACAATTAATCATTATCAAATATATAAAATGAGGCTCGAAAGAATCTATTTTTAATTAAAATAAAAATTAAAATAAAATTTGTATACGTGTTGTCCATAACAAATATGTTACTGCTAAGAACGTATGATAATCAATCCAGAATATGAAGTTAATTATTATATTTTCGCAGTTTCATTTAAAATTAAATAACTTATTTTTACGATATGATGAATTCAATAATATTGAATAATATTTTTTTTAATACCTAAAGGATGTAGATATATTATAATGTATATAATACTTCAAAATCAGGCATTCACTTTTTTCTAAAAATTACTAATCAAAACTGTGAGAGTCGGCACCAATCTCCCCTGTGTAAATACAATAAACGTGAAGAGCGTATGGCATGCTATGCTCCTGCGTTCTCCGACCAGACACAATTTGATTGACAACTTTAACAAGCTTTCTATTACAATAAGTATATATATATATAAATATATATATATATACAGAATGTCCCATGACTCAATTAATATCTTTGGGAAGATGTAATTTTGAACTAAAAGCTTCCTTTCTTAATTTTAATTCAAACTATAGCTATTATTTACCTGGTTATAAACTATAACGGGCTTTCTATATACAATATATATATATATATATATATATATATATATATATA
>Ga0157364_1000186_pt1 | contig 33226 bp, 16 predicted proteins | sample AttsexASBM2_FD_111476 | JGI IMG/M metagenome (GOLD analysis project Ga0157364, IMG submission 111476) | Fungus gardens microbial communities from leaf cutter ant in Ribeirão Preto, State of São Paulo, Brazil - Atta sexdens ASBM2 | ecosystem: Host-associated > Fungi > Mycelium > Unclassified ...
ATATATGAAACATTATATCTTATAGAAAAAAATTAATTACTAGTAAGATTTAAACTCGAAGCTTTAAGTTAAGATTAATATTATTAATTTTATTAATAATATTAATCTTAATTTAAAGCTTCGAGTTTAAATCTTACTATAATAAATATTATTAATAAAATTAATAATATTAATAAGTTAAAATAAATTTGATATTTATGACTATTATAATACATGTAAAAAAAAATACTAGTTAGTAGCTCCTTTTTTATAATTATTACTGCTATAATGTTAGTAATAATAATAATAATTATTATTATTTTTATTATTTTAATATACTAAAGAATACATAGAATTATAATTCTAATTATTATTATAGTAATAATAACTATAAAGGAATAATAACTATAAAGATGGAGCTTTTAATTATAATTATTTTATCTTTCAGTTAAAGCCACAAATACCAGAAACTTTTCTCTCAATGCATAATACAATTGCTAACGATACAAATTAGTAAATGACTAGTCTGAAGTTATGTCTAGTTTAACAATTGGTTTAATGAAGTTAAGTATTATGAAATAACATTTGATATTGATGAGGTTGCTGCACCCGGAAGAAAAGGATGCATAAACGGTGAACTCATAAACTCGTTTCAACGCGCAATCCCTTAATCACGCAGAAATCAACGTCCAATGTGCGGTCACTCGTCATCTACGTTGTCATCTAACATAATGCCCATCTACTCTAAATAAGTAATTTCGCCATTTACAACGTTACAAAATTGCCACGCGTTCTTACAAGATTAGGCACTTCGCATCCCTTATGAAAGTCGCTCTGGCCTGTCATCACATACGTTTCGCATTACATACTCGCCCGCTAGCGCACGTAATTATTCAAATGGAGAGAGGAAGACGTTTCTACCTCGTCGATAGGAACGCAACGACGGAAGTAAGCGTGACCGCCCCCGATCCGACGTACTATAATTAGCGGAACCGATATCCCGATGGTGCATGGAAAAAGTGTATGCTTCCGCGACCAGGGAAAAAACAGACCTCTGATTAGGCACAGCCTATAAAGCAACCATTTTCCTATTCAACTGTCCAGTTCCTCAAGTACGATTCTCGTGTCCTATGAGCTTTTTCTTTCAAGAATGACGAGCGTCTAGTTTTTTTTTTTTTCAGTAAAATCAAATAAATAATTTATATTAATTAATCTGATATATAAGTTATTATTTGTAAATAATAGGTACCCTGCTCGTGATAGTGAGTGAAGTGTGATCGAGAATACAAGTGCACCATTATATTGAAATTACATAACTTAATTCAATTGTATTTATAACCGTCAAACATCCTGGACTGTAGCTGTCTTCTTGCTGTGGGTTCCTCAATATCACTTCGCACATCAAAGTGTTCAAATAAAAGAAGAGTAACCAGGATTAACATTAATTTTGACAAAAAATTTCTTCTTTACTTATTTTTTTTATTAATTTATTCACGTTATTTCAAAGTTTGTATTATCAAGTTTGTTAGGCGAATCGATAAAATTTGTTAAGAATGCAAGAAATATAAGAAAGAAAATGTGACGTTAATTTTTATTGAAAATCATGATATCATAATCATCAATCCAATTGTATTTAAGTCTTTAAAATTTTTCGAATGAAATAATAACTTTCAAAGTAGAAACATTGATTTTCAAGATGTTCCTCATGTTATCGAGGATACTATCTCGTTCGAACGGCATTCTGATTTTGATAATATTTAACCTTGCATCCTCGGCGCCTTTGAAATCTCAAAGAAACTCGCCGTTCCAAAATGAACAAGGTTTCTCGGCTTTCCCAAAAATCTTGGAGATCCAACTACCTCTTAAAATCACTTCAAAAGAAGATTTAGTAGCTTGGTCTAAGTATGTAATGAGTTTGATGGCGTCGAAGATAAATTTACCGTCTATCTTCAAGAATTCACCATCAGTTGAGACGCAGCTTCCGTTTACGAGCAATTTGGGCTCGAAATCAAAGGAGATAATGAAGAAGACATCTCTGAATGAGAAACGACAGGGCGTGAACTATCCGGCGCGAAGACTTAAAGAGCCTCCTCTCCAAAGACCGAATGACAAAGTGGCCGCTTATCCTTTGCCCATAGGAGCGATGCAAACGACATCGTCCAATTCACAGGATCCGTCAAGTCTTTCTACTTCGAATATCAATGGGCCAACTGATTTTGGACAATACGTGGACTTTAACATCGGCAATCCTTTTCAGCAAAGTGAAATTGATACCTTCGGGAATTTTAATGCTTTCTTACAGCCACCCGCCAACACGTATCTTCCATTATCGCCAATCAATATCGCTCAATCATATCAGAATGCTATCGAAAAGAATATTTCTGACTTCGAGGAGCCGGCGAAACTTCAAACTACGAGAAATTCCTTGAATCTTCATATCCATAATAATGAGCTACAGCAGACACTGCCGACTGTTGTGAATAATGGATTAACTGGATTGAATTTGTCGCATAATATAGGTATACCTCTGTTGACTTTTCCCTTCCAAGCAGTAATTACAATCGCTAAAGAACTTCCAATAGCTACAATGATTCCGAAGATGCAACCGAAAGATTACATTGCGATTAGAGATTTTCCGAACGAATTTCTGCCATACTTCGAAAATGACTATACATTTATGAACAATTCTGAACGATTAAATGTCGTCTTCAATGATTTCGTCACAGAAACGAGTGAAACAAAAACAGAAGGAAAAGTAAAAAAGGGAAAACAGAAAGAAGAACAGAAACAGCAGAATATAAATGAGCAAAAAAGGCAAAATCAAAAAAAAATAAAAAGTACGAATAAGCAGAAATCGTCTGTAAAGCGACAGTCGGCAATACTTGGGGATTTGCTGAGGATGTTGGGTATTCTGCGGAAATTGCCGAAAAATAGCACTGAGATTAATGTCGCAAAGCCTGTATTTTCTATCTTGAAAGGAACAAACACACAGAAGATACAAATAGCCTTCGAGGAGGTGAGTAGATAATCGCAAGTAGTATAATTTTGAATGCACATAAATCTAATATTAATTTAAATAAATTTAAATAATTTATGCATTTATTAGGCGAATATTACGATATAAAAGATCCGTGTGAAATAAATTTGTATTTAAAAAGAAAAATTAAAAATGTCGCTGAATTAAAAAAAAGTAGTCATGTAATAATTATAAAAAGTCGAATTTGTCACAATGATTTTTACGAAAGCATTATAAAAAACTGAGATGAAAATAACGTGCAAATAGAAAATTCTTGAAAGAAAAAAAATTTGTTTTTTATCTTTATTTAAGAGATAAACAATTCTTAAAATATTCTTATTTTATTTATTTATTGCGATTTTAATTTTAATTTTAAGATAATAAACTTTTAATTTTATTATTTATACTTCTCTTATATTAAACATTTTTTTTTATATTTTAACTTGTATAAATTTAGATAATTGTTTTTATAGCTTTACACGGGAAAAATAAAAATAATATACAGAAATAAAACAATAATTGTAAAATTTAAAATTACTAAATTCAATATTAAAAAGATATAAATAAAGAAGAGAACGACGATAACTATAAATAAAAGTTGTGAAATTTGAAATTTACAATCAATTTCATTGGCCGTAATATTTTCAACCTGCGAGGACACGTTCTAACTCATAAATATGCATAAAAGTGTCACGTTGGTGATCCATTACGACCTATTACACAAATGAGGGCCAACGATGTATTCTCTCTTGTTCAATCTATTTTATAATTAAATAGATTTAATATAATTAAATAGATTTAGATAGTGATGAAATAGATAGAATGCGTGGCCTTGATTGCGTGTCAATAAGAATGCAATACTCACATGCTAAATTAATAATTGTGACTTTTTGTAATATAATAGCAACAGTATTATGAATAATTACATTTATATCTTGCCTGTCGCACGCTTAACAAAATAACTGATGTAACAAAATTTATTTATTTGAGAAGAACGTTGCTAATTAATTAAATATAATTTAAAGAAGTTAGGCGGTTTACAGGTTATCTTCGTATCTTATATCACATCATTAAATGCCAACGTTTTGTGAACATTGTAATTCAATTCATGGTGGAATCTGATTTCACTATGCGAAAAACAACTTGATATTATAAAATATCAAGTAACTTCTTGCCCCGATAAAGTAAACTGTAATGTTCATGAAACCTTGACATTTAACGATATTAAGATATGGAGATCTGTAATAAATTGCATAACTTTCATGAATCCATGGAAGCCTCAAAACGTATAATTAAACATAATTGTTTATTTTAGACGCCGCCTAATCGTGGGAGACGCAATGAAACGTTTCAAACGCAGCAACTGAGCGTATGCAGTTCATAATTTTTTATTTATTTACAATTTTTTATTTACAAAAACACGCATTCTATAAATATTATAATGTTAAATGTTATATAGGAGGATGATGATGAAAATGACGATAATGGGAACGGTGCTAGAAATGGCGATAATGGAAATAATGACAATGAAAACGATGATATTGAAAACAATAATGATGATGATAATGGACCGCAAACAGAAGCACAGGAAGAAGATGAAGATGAAGAAGAAGAGGGTGGATCTATACAAGCTCTGATCGAATTATTACCATTAGCTGCGCCAATTCTCGAAGAACTTAGTGATGTAAGAAAACACAAACTTGTACACATTGATAATTATGATTAAAACATTTATAACTTTTTTATATTCGTGTTCTATATTCTGACTGTACAACATTCTATGGTATCAATACCATATTAAAGATAAAATCAGTATAAAAAAACAATGATTATTTTTAGCCGGAGTCGGATGTTGATATAGCAGAGGTGCTTCAAGGTGCAATTCCTCTTCTTGAAGGACTTTCTGATGTAAGATTAAAATGCTTTTCTCTGTTCTTTTTAAATTCTTAGAGATTTAATTATATAATGATAAAATATGCTTTGTCTTCTAGCCAGAGGAGGAGGGCGGAGTTAATATTCCAGCAGTCTTACTGCCACTCTCCCAAAAGCTCAGTGAGGTAAATTTGTTGAATAATACTTTCTAAAATCTATACACTAAATATTAAAACAATCTCTTCAGGGCCCTGAAGGACAAGGTAGTGATTCTGGAGCTATTTTAGGACCTATTATACAATTGATAGCGCCGTTGAGCGGACCTCTTTCAGGCCCCTTGATCGGTCCGCTGAGTCGTAGCAGTAGTGGCGTAAGAATTTTATAAAATTATATACAGTAAAAAACATCCTGTATTTGTATTAAAACTGATCCTTAACATTTTTTTTGAATTTTTAACATATAAAGTGTTAAATTAATATAATGTGATTTTTTATTATTTAAATATTTAGTTATTTAAATATTTTGTGTTGAATTGATATTTAACATTCTTAGTGTTAAACTAATATAATTTATGATTTATGTGAATAAATTAAATAATAATATAGTTTTAAAACATAAATTCTGAGTAAACGAATAAAAAGTAAATACGTATTAATTTAATATATAAATGTTAATTTTATTGAAAAAACACACAATTTGTTTCCAACTTGTGTCGAAGTTTTATATGTTTTGTGTTAACTTTTACATAACGTTTGTATTATTTTTTGCCATATTTATCTTGCGTTAAATTAGCATAAAAATTCAAGTAGATAGTGAAAAAAATTAGGACACATAAAATATATTAAATTTAACATAAATTTTCTAACTATGTAGATATGTAGAATATGAATAGAAAGAAAAATTGTGAGTTTTATCATGATTATTATGCGAAAAACAGATATAAACGAATAGTATACGGAAAGAAATGACGTATTAACAGGATTAACAGCAGTTTAATTGGAAATAATTTTGTTAATTCAATAACAGTATATTAATAAAATAGATATCTTATTTTAATAAAAAATTATTTGTTTTTTTAATTGCTATTAACAAGTTTATTTTCAATTAGACTAATACTATTAATATATAACTTTTTTTTAATATTCACTTGATTTTTAGCCTGAAGGTGTACAAGGATCGGCGTCCGTATTTGCAGCATCGGGTGAACCTTTAAGCAAGGTAAGCTTTTTTAATTTTTATGTATATTTATACATACATAATATATTGCAATTTTTTATTAATGTTTTGTTATCGCCTTAATGCTTTAGTATTATCTATTTATGCGTTGATTTTAGCCACAAGGTCCATATGGGCAATCAGTGTTGTCAGGCCTTATCGCTGGTATTACCGCTAAGCTAAGTAAAGTACGCATCATAAAATTGTTCTCTATATAATTATTTAATAATTTTTATTAATAATAATAATAATATTAATAACTTTATCAATGTGCATTAATTAAAAAGTATGTGAATATAACTTATGACACTATACAATGCAAAACAAATGAAGTATAAGACAGCAATAATATTGTCTTGAAATGAATTTTTAGATTCATATAAAAAACTAAAAGTTAGAAACTAATTACAATAAGTTTGCAAATTAGAGATTATATTTAAAAATGAAAGTATCGAATATAAGTTAACAAAATAAATATAGATAATATACATAAAAGAAATAATAATAACACAAAAATTTGATAAAGCTTAAGAAGAATAAAGTAATTAAAGTAACCTCGATTAATCTCTTCTTTTTCTATTTTACAAAACTAAATTAATGCTATTTTATTATTTTCAAATTTCAGGAAAGCGCCGCTTCGGCAAGTGAATCGGATGTGAAATCTCTAGTAAGCTCGATTGTGACAGGCGTGCTCGCTGGTGCTAGCACAGGTTCTAAAAGTCACAAAAGTTATGGTTACAATCAATATGGTAACGCTGGGTATGGTCAAAATAGTTACAGTGGTAACAGAGACACGTCCCACGCGTCCACAACTTATGATGGTTATAATTCTTACGGCAAACCTGTAAGCAATTTTCCTCTTACATATCTATAAGCGTACAATATTTTGGATTTAAGATAATTATAAATTTAATTTGTAAACTCTCGTTGAATAATTGCGAAAAAATTTTGAATTGAAATTAAAAACAGTGTTTCCTATTTTTATTTTTTATTGTGCTTGTGCAAAAAAATAGCATTTCCGCAATTTTTCTCTCAGATATTTGAGATTTTTTTAATCTGCTTTGCAGGAAGCTCCGAGTGGTAGCGATCTAACTGGACCGCTGAAAGAAGTCCTCGGCGCTTTCTTGAAATTGTCGGCTACGTCGGCGACTTCCAGCGCAAATCTGTCCGGCACATCGTCGAGCTCTAGCACTGGTCTGTCAGCCAGTTCTTCACAGTCGTCAGAGGAACCGGAAAAACCCACGTATGGTCCACCCACAAATCCGCCTTATTCACCGCCACCATCCAGACCTTCTTACGCTATACCTCCATCTACGAACTCACCTTACGTGTCATTCACGCGAAGACAAGTTTTGCGGCAGCCAATAAAGAAAATTTAAATTACACATTTTGCCTGCAATTTATTACTTATCGATTCTTAAATGATTACTTCTGTAATGGACAGTATTTTGACTGTAAATGTTATTAATATTATTCCTATACAATATAATTTTTCTTATACAATCTCTTTGAAAAGGCTTTGTTCAACGCTGATGTCACGGTCATAGAATCGGTTTATGACCTCTCTGATAAATCCTCATTCAGTCATTTTGCAACAACAAACTCATTACAATTGAAATTATGTGAGTAACACTTTTTATGTAATTATTACGGGATAATCTAACCGCGCAAGGACAGGTATAACATCATCGTTCAAACTTTCATTTTTGTTTAAATTGTTGTTTCTGTAAACAATCTTATGGATAAACTGTAATTCCACGCAAGAAGCGTGAATAAATTGTCGCTTATATTTTTGACGACAGAATATTGTAAGAATATCGATTATAAGTTATAATTATTCAATCAAAATTTTTTGCAATTATTTTTTACAACTTTTATTAATAATTATTATTAATACAAAAAGATTTAGATTTAATTTCGTTTTAATTTAATTTAAAATGCATTCAATTAGAAAATACAGCAACGATGTAAACGTAATATTTTATATTTATTGAGAAGGAAATGGTAGTTATTTTATACGTTTAAAGAGACTATATTTATTTCATTCGGAACATGTACAAGGTATCTGTAAAGGCTATAAAAGAGCACTTAAAAAACTTATTGCTTGCATATACGAGCGACACTTACGCATTATCTAGATCTGGTATCGCATATCCGGGTCTACGCATATCTGAATCAAGAGCTAGATATCCGAAAGAAAGGGACAAAAAGAAGCATTCTTGCAATCTTGCAATTTCTTTTTCTACATATCTAAATTTTATGATATCATATAGGATTAACAAAGGAAGAGCCAAGTAATATAGTAATACACACAAATTTTGTCTAACTTAGTAACTTTAAATATATTTTAATATTTACCCCCACTAATTCATAGGTATGACGTAATATTTGAGCAGCCGCGAAAAATTTGTATTGAAAGTTTTGGAATTTTTAATTAAATGAATTATGTTACTTGCTAATGAATTAGGAGGGGAGGGAGTAAGTTTAAAAATTAGGCGAAATCCGTGTATACAGAAAAGTCATCGATACCGACATACTTCGTTTTTGAATAATATTTCTTAATCAAAAACTAAAAATAAAATTTTAGAAATATAAATAAAACTAAAAAGTGTCTTCTATCATTAGATAACATAGTAGTTTTTATAATATATTGTTTACAATTTTGCAACAATTAACTTTTTCGTATATAAATAATAATGAATAACGTATATAAATAAAAATGAGCCCCAAAATTAAAGAATAGTAGATAGTAACATATTCTTATTCTTTTTCTTTCACAGGAATCATCTATAAAAATACCTACAAGTGATTAAGTGAAGATATATAAGATTTTTTCTCTCTGGAATTTTTTCACTTTGATATAAAATCTTTTTTGTTCATTTATATGCCGTTCTGCTGATGTTACACAACAGTTTTGTTTTTTTTTTAGGGTTTTGTCACAAATACACAATTCCACACAGTTCCGATAGAGCTATTTGACACTATAATATAATACTATAAAAATTAAGTTAGCTCATGGTTTATCTTATAGACAGATACGTTTGAGCCCTGATTTTATATTTATAATCGTATTATAAATAAAATAAGAGAAAAAATATATAAATAAAATTGATTTAAGAAACTACAAACATAAAACGCTCTATAAAATGAATAATATAGCCACTATAACTTCAAAAAGAAAATTGTAAGAATTTTGTTCACATTTGTAGAATTCGTTTTTTGCTTGTATAGAAACAAGTCGTAAAAATATATATAAATTATGAGTTTTTACTTCTTTAAACAAATCATATTTTTCTATTATTATTAATAGAATGCAACAGTTTCTGAGAAATAAGGAAGTGTCTATTTAGAAAATTTATGTCAGTATCGGTAACTTTTTTTTTACAATATTTGACTCCTTGTAATATTTGATTAAGCAACGTATAGCTAATGGAGAAAAAATTAGACTGTATGAAATGATAAATGCTATTATATAGCGAGATTATACAAGCAAACTTTACGACAAGCCGATAAGCATTAAATATATCTATCCCGGATATATGATATATTCTGGATATACGATGAATTACGTATTATGTGATTATCTCTAAACGATTATTAACAATTTATTTTTATTAGGTAGTCATATTTATAGTTTGTACTTGCATCTCTTTCACATTGTTGACATGGCTATTAATCATAACCGAGACAATAATTTAACGATCCCTGTAAGCGATTCGAACTCCACATTGCACAGGAGACCAGTTTCGCGAAAGCATTGGTCTTCAGAATTTTACTCATTCTCATAAAAAAACCTATCGAGAAACCAATAATTTGCATAATCCGAGACACTTTCAACGAAACGTTTTACGACAGAGCACGGTTTCTCTAAAATTGTCTACTCTTTCTCTCCTATCATTTCCTAGCTCCGTCTTTATCGTCTTTAAAATATAACCGACAGATCAAATGTTATTATAGATGGACAAGTTTACGTAATTCGTGCAAAGTATTCTGTGCTCCCATTTGTTCACTTTGTTTTCTTCACTCTACTTTACATCTCTTTAACAATTCAACGATTTGTATATATGAGGAAATATCGTTTGACAATCATGCACGCGCGGCGCATAATAGCTTTAATGGTTCGTGACATTTACTAATAGTATATAGCATATAATGCAGCCAAGATGCGAACCTGTGCTCGTAATATTGCATAAACGGCATTTTTAATTGCTTGCTGCTAGTAACAAATCGATACTTGACTTTTTTCGAAATAGCCAGTGAAAGTCTTTGTATGTGATACTAAAATTTTTTTGTTCATTACATTTAAAAAATTTGGCTTTTGTCCCTCAAATCAACTTCCAAATCAAAGTTTCTAAAGCCGACACGCTTCCAATAGAAGTTTCGCAACATTTTTTAGTCTGCATAGGATCATACTTGCATCATGCAATAATCACGCAGATTCTGCTAATCGATGCGTCTGCATTCAACGATTTCACTTCAATAATGATTGCATGTAAATTATAAAACGCAAGGTTCGAGCCAAGATCGAAGTCGTTATATCAACGGAAGAGAAAATTCTTAATCAGCCTGTTTGTTTCCTGAATATTACGTATATCATTAACATATATTTGGAAGACATAAACAGGAAGATGCAAATACTCCAAATAGTTCGTTAACTGTTTAATAATTTTTTAAATAAAATAATTCTTCGTTATTTATTTTATACTTAAATAATTTTTTCTTTTATTGATGTATATGTACATATTATAATCTTGTAGAAATTTTCGTTATCAAGATATATTTTATTTTAATTGCATAATCTAATAATACACTGAGAAAAATTGATTAAATCTTAATACATCTTCCTCTCACTTCTTTAAATATTACTAATAAGTAAAGATTTACATTAAATAAATATTTACTCAATAACAAATTGATGATTAAAATTAACAAATTAATGATTCTCAATTGAATAAAAAGATACGTTTTCATTTAGTAAATTTACTTAAAACTATATTTAAATAAATATTTATTAAAATTTAATACATTTTTTAGTATATATAAATAAAAAAAGATAAGCACGCTCGAACTTGAGACATATTTTACAAGCCCATCACAATTAACGAGTGAAAAAAGTCGTGATTCTAGAAAAAGAGAAATCTACTATTGTCTTTAATTTTGTTAAGCTTTCGTTTTGTCGAAAGATCGTGTCGCATTAATTCTCTCGATTGCTGTTTCAAGTGAAAGCACGTTTCACTTTATCTGACCTATCCATATAATCCTTCCAGGATTATACGGAAGATCATTTTCTTCCGGCAGTGTCAAAGAGCTCAAGGCTGGCATGCTTCTTCGCTAAATATTATTGTAACATTGACAAATGATCATAAAAATCATGAACTCAGCTTACGATGAAGCAGCAACTTTTAGGAAATTGAATGTAGCAATGAACTAAATATCAGCGTACGAATTATAATAATCAAATACAAATTGGAAACTGTAAAATAAACAGCAAAATCCGCTTTTTTTCGAATAAAATCTTTACTACTTCGCTTTTTGTATATATATATAAAACAAAATAATTTAAAAAAAGAAAGAAGTAAGAAAGAAATTTAAATAAATAAATTTGTAAAAGTAGTAGAAAAAAGTATATAAGGATATAAAATAATTTTCTAGTATTCTATTAGTTTGCAAAAATATATAAATATGCAAAGTCCAGCAGTCAGCTAAGGATTGCAAGATAGCGCCGAAGGCCACTTTCTATCACCAAAGAAAGTGAAACTTTTCGTAGACTCGAGGTCATTAGTTGACCCTCAATGCTTTGCTAAAGCATGGCAGACATTCCAAATAGCATACAGACGCACTCATTTACATTACGCAATACTTAATAGATTTCGTTTCATCAATTACTTCAATAAAGTTCTTATAAAAGAACGTCAAATAAAACATTTAACACAATATTATAAAAAATTTGTTTTCTATACAAATATACATACATATTTTTAAATTATTTTAATAATTTTAAATATTTATTTAAATTATTTTTATTTCAATTTTTAATTGTGTAATCAATCATATAATAAATCAAAAGAAATTGCATGTGGTTTCCATTTCGATGCAATTTCCTTTTCGCAAGTGCAAATAATTAGGTGTAAACGTCAGTCAATAGAATTAGGTCATTTCTATCGAGTTAAAATTGAGCTTACATCATGCTACCGTTTCACATATAAAATCAAAATGGGAACCACTTTCATCCTCGTTATTAGAGGTCGTTGACGACGTGTGATTAACAGCTAAGCTTGATTAATGCTAGTGGCTATCGACCATAAAAACCTGATGTTGCTTTTGTGCTAGAACATACGTTGCTGAATAATTCGCAGTAACTAGAACACAATTTACCGCTCTGGAGAAACGTTAAATTAAGCGATTATACGTTGTGAGCACGTTCAACGCTCAATTAAATAGCAAGAATATCAGTATATTCTAACTTGCATTAAATATATTATATTACAAAAAATAGAGCTGAATAGAGTCATTATTATTCTAAACATTCTGTTCATTACGATTGATGAGCATGATGTTTTACGCTTGCAATTTGTAATATCACGTTAATTTACATTATGAGAATTTATAGCTTATGTGATTGTCTGGGATAAATCTAGATTACACAGAAATCTTTATTCTGATGCCGCGGAACTTCTAAGATCATTCGATCTTTCCTAAGAGTCTCAAATAAACCACCGTGCTCTAGAATGTCAGGATTGTAAAAAAAAGAAAAAAGCACGATCCCGATATCGTCCCGTGTATTCATTAATAATCAGAAATGGTTTACTGTAGAATACCTAATGACGGCGGCAGAGATATTATGTATATATCAGCTTGATAATCCACGTTTAATTTATACATGCAATCATCTTTAGCACTTTCTCGAACGAAAATCCTTAATTAATATTTCTTAACAAAAAATCGATCTTCGATCGATCTGTATCTTTGTCCGATGATTTCTATTTATTAAGCGTTCGCGATTGAGAATGATAGGCATTTGGCGAGCGACATCTTCGGGGCAATCGATGAAAAATTTCGTCACGTCGTTTGAAATGATCCAACGCGACAGGTTATGGACAGCATTTGCGAACAGCGAACTGGAACAAATATAGTTCAATAGGTGCACTTTGTTGCAATGGGGCAATCCGCCTCGAGATACGAATGTGAGTCTGTGCGCGCGTAATTGCAAGTGGCGCAATTTTGCCATATGAAATTAATTCAATATAGTGTCAACTGTCACGGTTAAAACGATTCTCTTTAACAATAATTACAGGTAGATCTTACAGCGCCATGATTTGTTTTGCATTGTCTATTACAACATATAATTACACAGATAAGCAACTCGCGTAATATACATGCCTTATGACTGTGATAAACATTTAAATCGCATAAAAGCATGACACGAAATCTGCATGTTCCATTAAACATTTTATAAAGTTTCTCTCATTCATAAACAAAAAAGCACTAATATTTGTTTAAGTCTGCTAAATCTTGTTTTTTTTTATAGAATACTATCAGTTGATGTGTTATTAAAATTTATCACATACGACTAGCTTATTTATTTATATTTGTAAGAAAAATTTAAATTGACAAGAATAAATCAAATAATTTTTGATCAAAGCAGATCTTAGTATTTGATAATGTTTCGCAAATTTGAATTACATTATTTCTCAGTTTTATAAACTACATACTGATTCAGTTTATTTGAAACGCAATCATAAACTGAAGCTGGAAATAATATCACAAATTACATTGATCATTAATTAAACAATGCGAATAAACATCTTAAAATACTGCAAAGATCTTATTGCAAAGAATATTATTTCAGCTAAGATTCGAATATGGATCTCCTTCCGGACATCTTATTAATTCATCTACCGAGGCATATGGAAATATTTGTAATAATAATACATTCGATATTTGACAGATGCACAGTTTATAGAACTGTGCATTTATAGCGAATCCTAATGATTACTCATATAATTATTTGATCAATAGCTCACCGTTACATTATGACGGTAATGTGCCAATATTCAATAGTCAGTATTTATTAATAACGTATTTTTATTTTTAAATATTTCGAAACGTTTCGAAATATTTCTAAGGTATATTTTAGCATTTAATTACATCTACTTTCACATTTTTCTTAAACTTGAGCGTATTATCGATATACGAATATATGTATATTTGAATGTGTTGTTTACTATTTAATAATTTATTTGATTGTATATATTTTGAGTTATGCAAATTTAAACAATAGCATGGCGTTTTGCTAATGTAGTCCTCTACACATATTAATTACTCACGGTTTTTTTTGAGGATTTCATATCAAAATAATTATTTGATAATTGATTATAGCTTTACTGTTAATCTGTAATTTATATTAAATAGATTTTTTAAGTACTTTTAAGATTTTTAATACTGAGCAGTTTATATGCAGAAGTTAAATGTATGTATATACATTTATTTGCATATATTTTAAATGTTTTATTTTTTTATTATTCGAAACATCTAACTTTGATCGTGACGGCGTTCTTTATCGTATTAGATGTATTCATATATACTGTCTTAAGGCTTGATAATATTTTTACTTTTTTGTTAATTTTATAATCAAACTCTGTGTTTTTTTTAAACAAAACCAGTTTTGTAAGAGCCCATATTATCATCCTAGTTTTTCTTCGAATCATTAATGCAGTGTTGCCACATTTTTATAAATAATGTCCTATGTAAATGTTTCGTGAATTTGAGTTTAAAATTTATTGAACAACATTTTGAATATAATCGATGAGTTTTAAATTTAAATTTTGATTATTAATCAAGTTATTATGTAAAATATAAATGGAGGGGTCATTATATACCACCATCTTCTCTACATAAATTTGTAAACATACAAATTCATAGAGGAGATGGTTGAGAATTTTAAAAAGATATATATATTAACATAATTGATAAATTAGAAATCTTTAGTCGAAGTTAGATCTTTAATGCTTAAATAATTCAATGTGAATTATATACAAGATGTTCCAAAAGTAATGATACATTTTTTGCATAGGAGTAGAATCGATTAAACAAGAAGAAAAGTCCTCTACCATTTTATAATTTTTGCAATAGTTAACAAGATATAAATTACTAAAAGTTGTTGAAAATTGGTCATCAATAATTTTGAGTTCTAAGAATTTTTTTAGAATTTTTTATCAACTTTTTAGTACTGCATTTTCGTATTTTTACCAACATGAGAAAACAGTATTAAAAAATTCTGAAAAAATTCTAAAAAATTTTTTAGAGCTGTATGAGAAGAAAATAAACAATTTTCTCTTACAGTTTTTCTATAAAGTTGAGTAAAAAATTGAAGACTAATTGTCAGCAATTTTAATTATTACAGAAATTGCAAAATGGTAGAGGACTTTTCTTCTCAATTTAGTCCATTCTCCTGTGCGAAAGATTTATCGTTACTTTTTGACATTCTATATATATAACAGTATCGAGGGGGATTTGTTTTAGTCAAGGTGTTTTTTCTAAGTGGAGATGCTAAAAAGATATGAAGGTCACCACCCTTTCACTTTCATTTGAAACATTTTTTCGTATTATCAAAAATAAACGAAATATTCAAGATGTTTGATTTAAGGACCATCCTGTATATATATATATATATATATATATATATATATATATATATATATATATATGTGCGTCATCAAAATCCGGACAAATTTCAATTTAAATTTTCTGCCATATTATGCCTCCGCCAGAGATTGTTGTTGGCATCCGAGAAAGCCTAATGCTTCTAGTAAACAATCATATTTTCAAAATGGCTGCGATGTTAAAACCAAGTGCGGAGTATAATCGAAGAGCGATTATTGAAGGCTTTCGCGCTGGGTGCTCAGTAACGGAAATAATTCGATTCTTTGGATATCCGAGATCAACTATTTATGACGTTGTGGCAAAATATACAGCTTTAGAATAGTCCAATGAAGGTTCCAGTATGCCAGCGAGGAAGAGTATTCGAAAAAACGCACCGCGAGAATCCTCGGTAGTCATTGAAAGAGCTTAAGCACTGATTTCGGATGGCCTAGGGCAATTGTTGCGAAAATTAGCATCGCTCGTTAGTGTAAGCAAGCCAACAATGCGTCGAATTGCCGAGGAGGATCTTCGTACACACATTAAAGATACGGTGCTCTCTGAAGCTGTCAGGACAAGCCGAGTTGTTTGCTTCCATTCTGGCCTCCCAACAGCCCAGATTTAAATCCCTTGAATTACTACGTATGGAGCGTAGTTGAAAGGATCACAAACAAGTCTTGGCATTCTAATGTAGGACCGCTATTGGGGCAGCATTCGTCAACATGGACAGCGCTACATTACAACGTGTGTGCGAACGTTTCGGCCGAGAATAGAGGTCGTCGTTCAAGCTAATAGGGGATATATCGAATAATTGTACTCTATAGGGATCCCCCCCCCCCCAAGTGCCATATAAGGATTTTTTGTATTATAATATTTAAATTTTCATAAAAATAAACATTTTGTTTAAAGAAATTATTCGATTTGTCCGGATTTTGATGACGCATCCTGTACATGAATTTAAAAATTATAAAGAAAAACATACAATTACATTAATTTTATTAATTTATTAATAATATATACATTAATAATAAATTAAAGGGAATAACAAAATGATATTTAGTGTTTTCTTTCAGCGGCAATGATGTCAGTGCATTGCACTATATAATAAATAGCTCAGAATATACTAGAATAATGCTTTTAAGATTGCTTATTTTACTTTGCATACTAATTACATTCAGAAATCATTATATCAATTATAAAAGTAGCTGCTTCTACTATATATAGTTAAGATATTTGTTATCAAATTCTAAAGCATACAATTGGATGATGAAATTAATGTCCTGTTTTTTCTGACTGATGAACTTTACGATAACGAAGTTGTACTCTCATCCACTATCTATACTAGCAGAGATCATCCCTACTGAAAAAAAATCACGTCACTTAATTGCATGATAAAATTATGTAATTAAAACATGTAAATTACGTTATTCCAAAATTAGTATGTTTAAAATGATTGTTTAAAATTATTTAATTTGAAAAGTATTCACATGATGTTCTTTTTCCTTCTATTTTTACCAATTCTTTAAAATTCTTTAAAATTCGATAAATGATAGATGAAATTATTTCTAATATCCTGTGATTTTTCACAAATTACATCATTTAAAAAAATCACCTACTGATTTGAAATAATCCATGATTTATATGTTTAAATTATATGATTTCATCATGTAACGTGACGTGATTTTTTTCAGTAGGGACGCCTTTTCATCTACTGGTTCAATTACTTTAACCACAGTGATAAGATGATTTATCGAAACATTAATTATTGGAAATCTTCCACATTAAAACTCTTGTCAATTTGAATCTTTATGTGTGTAAAATTCTTGATAGTATTCTTTCTGAGAAATGCATATGTTCTTGTACAGACATTTGACTTATTTTGCATTTGTAAATTGCATCACTATTGCTATTGGAAAGTTACTTGAGGTCTATTAGCATAATGCAACAATCGCTGATTGCTCGGTTTATCACATAATCACCTTGTTCTGCAAAACATTTCTACATTCCACGAAGGAAATATTCTGATCAGTACAAGCTCATCACAAGATATTCAGACAATTTTTTTTGGTTTTTTGACACATCACGCGCGCGCACGCACGCACGCATACACACACATACACGCACACGCACATATTATGTTTTCTAAATTACAAGAGGCGTAAAGAAAATTGTTAAAATGTGATCAGATTAAGATTGAAATTGGATTTGAATTTAACCAATAAAAAAAAATCAAGTAGTGAATATTATTTTTGATTAATCAAATTCCAATCCAATCTCAATTTTAATTTTCTAGTCTGAGTTTTATCATTCATCCTTTTGGCTTTATGTTTTTTTTCGATACATAATGATATTCCAATATTGATCGTCGCAGTGATATTATTTTATTTACTAATTTTATTCTAATGTAGAGTACATTAACTTTATGTTAATTCACGGAAATCGAATGTTGCATATCAAAAATATGTTAAACTTATCACCTCTGTTACGAAATAGGTAACATATCTTGCTAATGTATAGATTACGCAAATCTAATAGATTTCTACAACGGTACGATGATCTAAATCTGATTGAAACCTACTATTACCTATTATTTGCATGTCTTGATTATTATCTCTCTTTATCCCTATTAGCTACATATCTAGTTTATTGCGGACTATATATATTCGTTTCTTGCACAAAGTGGAAAATGTTAAAGATTGAATCTCTGTTATGCACTCTCACCTCACTTAATGCGCGCGTTTGTTCAAACGTAGTTATGAAATGAATTTCCGGAGCAAAACATACGACACGGGCTCTCTCCTCGGCATATCCTTATTATTTAGTGCGAATAGATTTAATCTATGTTCTCTCTCTTATGTTAAAACTTTATGTATTGCTACAATGATTATTGTATCATTAATCGCCAAAGATAAATAATCGAATTTCTATTGAGAAAGTCGCTGACGGAAGAATAAAGGCAGACGCATTGCAAGATAGATGCGATCGACTTTTACTCTCGTTTACGTGAAGACTGCTCGAAACACGTCACGTCCATTATAATAAATTTCTCAGTGCATGCTCGATGCGGCTGACGACAGTAGAGGAAGTTTCGTAGGCACAGTCGGTCGGAGAAAGTAAAGAACGATATTTATTTGGGTTGCACGACCGGGATTAAACAACGGATGTCGCGTCATCGGACGCTCGTGTCAAACGCACGCACGAACGATCCGACACGTGCTGCCGGCGCCATTACGTAAAACCGAAGAAATAAATTAACGCGACTTTGAATAAAACACCGCAATAATGTTGCAACATAATAGGATATTCTTTCGATGTATTTTAAAATAACATATTCATAATAAAAGAGGAAATACTTTCTGAAATGATGACTCTAAAAATGACATATGTTTGTTAAAAATTTATGTGACATATATTTGTTAAAAATTGCATAATGTGACTGTATTACGTAAGCGTGAAGATACAATTATCTACTTATTCTAATTCATTCGTTATATCATCTTATTAGCACTTCAGAATAGAAAAATAAGCACGCTCTTTAAGAACATAACGTTTTTACGTAACGCTTTTACTTTTCTCTCTCTGCATTTCTCGCGGGGCGTTTACAAAATTTCTATAAAATAAAATACCAGAACAAGAAAAGGGCAAATGAGAATCAAGTTACAGTTGGTATGCATAAATTAGCAATCTCAATGTAGTGTTATTGTTAAAATAAATTACAAATAAATTATTCGAGAATAAATTACAAATAAAATATGTCACACAATATGCATAGAAAAAAAATTTGCTGAAGTATCTAAAATATTTAGCTAGATACAAATCTGAAAATAATTATATAGGACGCTTAAACTGGTTGCTACAATATCAAAATATTTTGCAGCATTACTCATCAAGCTAGAAATTTCAATTATTATTCAAAAATTTAATTATTATACAAAATTATGTTTTGTATGTGGCTATGTTTTTAAATGTTTCAGGAAAATTGTTTCTTCTTTATACTTTCATTTGATATTCCCGAAGAATATTCGCTTTGTCATAATTCTAAGAAACATATCTACATACATAGAGGTACAAGATTGTTATATGAAAAATCGCTCAGATAATCTACTTCGCGTCGCATCTTTACTTCCGGTCGATGAGCCAATTGATCTAGCAATCCTATCATCGATCTGTCAACGTGTGACAGGCCTGTCACGCACCTCATGCGACGCAGAAATCGCCTCGCCGTAAATCTCCTCGCCCACCTCGTCATCGTCATTCGCGTCGCCTCGGTGACGCGTTCGTTTCGTGCGGTCAATTTCCCCATTGCAACTTTCTTCGCGAACGGCGAACGCATGACCGCTCCTCGCCTTCGTTCCGGCGGATAGTCGCGTGTATCAAAGTCCCGATCGATCAGCTGCGTCGCGAATAACGAGTTCTTCATTTCATTTCGGGAGTTTCTCCCATGAGACGTCCACTTCGCCCACCTTCGTATCGCGATCGATGATCGAGAGGACGTTCGTGGTAAAGGTCGCGATTGCGCGAGTGAATGATCGCTTGAAGCGATCACAAGTGACACCATCGAGTGGTGCACGTCATCAGTGAACTATTGCGACAATTTCTTCAAGAGTGCATTTTGCGGTTTTGGGGCCGGCAGAATCGAAAATTGCTGTCTGCGAGAAGAAAGTGACTTTGAGAGACGTAAAGGTATGTGGAATTGCGGAGACATAAAGCGAAATGAATCAATAAACAATTATTGCAAGGCAAGTAATCTTTAAAGTTAATTAGACAGGTCGATGTGCCTCTGTGACAATAATGGTGCGAAATGCTGAGTAATAAATGCATCTAAACATTTTTATTTTTATAAATGGTACTATTGATGAAATCTATGTTAATGTCATCTTTGCGATGAGATTTAAATTCAATTTTACAAAAAGTGTTTATTTATATTTTAGTTGATTTCATAACAACTTTCGTTAATTGATTAAATAAATGTAAATTATTTTTGTTAATTTATATAAAATTTATATAAGTGAAAATTATACATCGCTGATCGATTAAATTTCTCGATTAAATTACAAGAAAAATTAGGTACGTGAGCTGAATTAATTAAACACGAAACTTAGCCACATCTTGATATATTTATTGCGAGAAATATTTTAAATTTACTTAATTAAGAAGAAACTTGACAAACGTGACAAGAAAGATATCGTGAAAGTTGACATCCAAGTGCATTTAAGTTTCGTGTGTGTTTTCGTAATTCGTAATCATAAATTGCAAGTAGGTTATTCTTAGAACAACTTGAAATTGTTGCACTCTTCTGTCAGCAAAGCGCAAAGAATGATTACAAAGTTAAATACATTTAATAAATGTATAGATAAATAGTTACAATATATTAGCATTGCTTTTGAAATATGTACATTGTTGTTGAAAGTGTGCGTATGGCGCAAGTTACTTTTTCTCATTCGTATGCGACACCACTAGAACGTTCGATGCAATGTTTAACACGTATCTGACACTCTCATAATCGTATCCTGGATCTTATAGATTAATTACGTACAAAAAACAATTGCGTATACAAGGATACTGCTACATTATCTCCTTTTACTTCTTGGCCTCGTTTGAATTTTTTCTTAAGAAATTATGGCACATGTGCGTTACGAGAGAATCTAAAAATAAAAATTTCAAAGAAAGAAGATTTGTGAATATGACAATCCATTATTCCCATTACGCTTCCGACAAGATTTCGATTCTGTTTTTAGGGAATGAATCATACATATGTATCTTTTTATGCAAGCCGGACTTCACGTGAATAACGCGTGGGATTTTTTGCTTCCCTTTTTACTTTTCTCCTGCAGGATTATCGAGGTATGTTACTCTCTCTTCTATTGGAAAGTCACTCGATGTTTCTTCGGTTGCGGTTGAGATGCCGTATTCGTATGAACGTGTGTTCGCGCGTGGCGCCACTTCACGATCGGCTGGACAGTCTGACTACAGAATAGTCTTACTACTTAGGCAGCTAATAAAGCCATCATACATCCAAACTAATTGATTTTAATCGAATACTCTCGGACTCTCGGAAATAAAATATTCCGGTGGAAAAATGATTTAATGCTTTTCTCTCGATTTCTATCGATTATATTGATATTCATGTATTTTATGCTAAACAATTTAATTTAATTTAATCTAAAAGAAACTACAAATTTTTAATGGCAATCTTTTATTTTGAAGTTAAATTATTGTACTGTTAAATAGTTGTTTGTATCATGTTCAATTGCGAAAGACTATAGTGTTCTAGTGCATTTTTGACGACCTGATTTCATCATCATATAGCGGATATAAATGACGACGAAAGGAATCCATTGAGCAATTGTTCTAAAAAAGTAATGGCTAATCGATACAGAACATATGTTTAAAATAGATTATCGCTGTTTTAATTTACATTTATAAATGCAATCCTAAATCATATATTCCAATCATATATTCCAAAGATGCATTATCCAAATTCTTGATGTTAAGAGTATTTGAGATTCTCGACAAATTTGTTTTCTCATAAAATTTTCTTATAAAATTTCGATTATTTGGAATTGTGCTATTTATTGCACTCAGGAAATAACAAAAATATATCACGAAAACATTGTTAATTTATCTATATTTAAATATGGAGTGTCGGAAACAATTAAATTTAAATATATAACTGTAAGTTTTATTGAGATATTTAAGTTTAATTTAAAAGTTCTTATTTTTTCCAATTAAGCGTCAAATAATTTATAAGGATTATTTCTGCGAATTACGTATGTGCGCAATATGAACAAATTTATATTTTTTCCTGTTTACTCCAAAAGAGAGAATATCCACAAGAAACATGAGGGTCATCTGATTAATTTTAATCAATTACTACATGCTGCATTTCTAAAAGTGCATTTGAAATTGAAACGCTGCCTTTTAAATTTTGGTCAAGGCAAAAGGAGAGTTTATTTTAGTTAACAGCTCTTAAGATCCAACCACTGAGCATGATAATTACGAACAAAATCTAATGCGTATAACGATAATTAACTAACGATTAAAAAGATTGAAATAATTAATACGATGTTAAAGTAACATTTTCTTAATTGTTACAGTTTCCCAACTTTTTGTTGGCAAATTGTCAAAGATTACAACATGATACAAATATTGTAATACATCATCTCTTTTATTCGCAATTTCTAAAACGATGTGTCAAGCACATTTTTACAATATGCAAAAAACGAAGATAAACGGCCCAATTTGAATAAACTATTTCTTACGTAAACTATATTCTCTAATTTCATATGTAAGATAATAGCTTGAGAAAGTTTGAACATAAATCATGAAGCTTTAAAATTATGCAATAAAAGCATTAATATTTGTGCATATTACATGTGCAAATTTTCAATTTTAGATATTCACATAATTGAATGAGAGAGAGAATATTAAAGGTGATTTAGCTCTTTTTGATGTAGCTATTATCTTAAACTGTGTTATTGAATATGCATTCTATTGAGTTACACAGCACTTGTTGTAGATACGTTGAACTACATAACTAAAAGTTATGTAGTTCCTATATTACTTAATGCTATATCTCTTCTTTTTACTACTTTGGGAAAAAGATGATATGAAAAAATCAATAATATCTTTTCTGATTTTTCAGATTTTATTATTGTTTATGCATGAGCGTGATGGTTATTGTAAGATTGGCCATTAAATTATGAGTATCGATTATTATTGCCATAACAAAAGAAATAACCAACTCAAAAGTGGAGTGACTTTGAAACTGACTCATCAAGCCTTACAAGTTTGCACTGTAAAAAGAATGTGTAAAATTACGTAAATAATATGTAAAAATTATACAATATTTATAATGGAAATATATAAAATTGTGCGTTTTTACGAACATTAATATTTTTACTTCTGTAAATATATTTTTATATTTTTAAATGGAAGATATTACTATATATAACAACATAATCTATTTTATAATAATATAAAATTTAATAATTTAATAATTTTTTATAATAATACAATATTTTATAGTAAGTATTTTTAATGTAAATGTACACATTTTTGTAATATTATACGTATAACATAACGATAAATAACATAAGACATTATATTTGCGCTTTTATATTTGCACTTGTTCACACATATCAATAATAACTTAAAAAAACTGCACATAAATTTGTCAGCAAATTATTATTTAAATATTTTTATAAACATAATTTTAGTTGTGTAAAGTAACTTTTTTGTAAATTATTTAATTTTAAAGAAGAATGATTTTATTTGTAACTTTTCTTACGTGTAAATATACATCTTTAGTAGTGAGTTCAAAAATTATTCATTATAATCGTTGTAATTTTACATGAAATCTTTTACATTGTGTACGATGATTGTATCTAAAAGCGACTCTTTCAAATCGGACTTTGACCTTTGTCAGACATAAGTAGCGGTAATTTGCGAATTTGCAACTGTGTAATTCAGTGCTTCACGAGCTGAAGTGTTAGCCGAGAGAGGACGACAGAAGGAGGAGGGTGTCTCATTGGCGAGCGCTGTAGATGATGTTGGCTGCTGAGCGGATTTCGCGAATAGAGTGAATTCGAGGGCGCCCCACCTGCGGGAGGCGAGGCTCGCGCAGTGAACGATTCTCGATTCTCGAAGGGGCACACATGCTCGCCTTCGTTTCCCCTTCGGCTCCGTAAGACATCGGGACCTCCTTCACCGTGGTCCTCAAACGAGCCTCGCACTCCGCCAGGTACACAACTCACGCATTTGCTCGCTCATACGCACTCGCTGCACCGGCACTCGTAAGTCCACGTAATCCCTTCACGTACGTTCTGCTTTGACTGCCACGTGACTGATGCGCTCGCTAAGATCTCATTGATTTTTCTATTCTATTTGACGAAGGAATCTGTTTGATTTCAACAAACTGGTATAAACACGTGTTAAGCATTGTTCTCTTTTTACTCATATTCTTTTCTCTCTTATTATGTATTTAAGCGATTATTTTACAAGCTGATCACTTATTCGTTCTTATCAATTACATCCTATTACTCGACCAATCATTTGTAATTTGACAGTCGGATTGAAAGCTGCTTATTACTAACAAGCCAATTTCTTTGAAATTGCAATGTACTTGACTGACTATTTTATATTCTATAACAGTCTCTAACAGTCAAGTCAACTAAGTGACAGCTGTCAATGTTTATTATTAAACATTTTTACAAGTAAACAATTTTCTTTCTCACAATTTCTTTCTGTGGTATTACAAAACATAAATCTTTTCTAGTAGTTGTTGTTATGCTTGGAATGAGTTTTCAAAAAAACGTTTATAAAAAGTTTCATAAAATTTCAATTTGCATACATTGAATTTATATAACACGATTTTCCCGCATTTTATTTTCTTCATTTCATGGAAATGTTATCAGTAATTAATTGATAAATAGTTACAAAAATCACGTAGCTAAAAATAAATCTTTAAATACTTCCAAGCTCGCTCAGACACCCTTTCACTTGAACAGTTAAGATTTACTTTCGATTTTATTACGTATACCGGGAATCTTGCCGCCTTGTCAGACAGCTTTTTTTATTCATGCAGATTAAATTGCATCAATCTACCAAGTGAAGAAGACACAATGCGGATGTTATGTGCATTTTGTGGATTGTTTCTGGTCATCACCATTGTCAATTGCAATCCTGTTGATAAAAAAGACACGGAAGAAGATCTCAATCCGCTGAACGAAGTAAGTTGTTTACGTTTAGTCTTTCATTAGAAAAAAAAATTTTCAAAGATTATGAAAATGAACAAATCAGAATTTTCTGATTAAATCTATTATAATTTTAATTGAGATAAGATTTAATTGAGATCAGATATCTGATATGATTAGAATCTTCTAATTCGTTTATTTTTAATCAAAATTTTTTCTTAGTGTCTTAAAGTACTGAAACGATCAAAATGTTACATATTAAGATATTAAATGTTCTCTGATTTCTAGTCGTTTATATATCAAGAAAGATATCAGAAGGACGAATTGTACTTCAAATCTTATTTAGAAAGTAAGAATGAAATGGAAGAAGAGCTGCGATCGCGCACTTCGCTAACTCTAATGAAGCGATTTGAATGCTGAAGTACTTGCAGAAAGCTATTGTCGATCTCTTATGTCGAAAGCGAAGTTTTACGATGCTACTATCGCATTTTCTTAGAGGTTTTTAAGAAGTCAAGACACGAAAGACATAATTGAATTATCAATAAGAGTGACGTACTTTCCGAAATTAAATGGACGAGAATTTGATAGTCTACGTTGCGAGATGTTGCATTCTTCTTTTCTTTTCTATAAGCGTAATACACCAATTAAATACGCTGTACGTACCTTCACTCTGTATGTAGAATGAAACATATTAGTGGACAATAAAAAAACAAGTTTAACTTTTAGCAACGAGAGTGAAAGTAAACCTTGAAAAAATTATCTATTCGATAATTTCATTTTAATTGATTGAGGAAGTATGCAATTGATAGGAGAAGTATTTGGGTCAGTACCAAATCTTGTAGCTTATGTAAATATTTATCTTGTAGATTAATTCAGGGGAAAGTATACTTTTCATTTTATGCTTTCTTTCCTTTTTTATAGCAAGAAACTATATTTAATTTTGGAACAGAATTGTATATTTATACATTCATATTTATACATTCATATTTAATTTATACTTATCTTTACATATTATTTATATTTACATATTTTAATATTTAATAAAAAATTGATTGAGTAAATATGAGCATCATAAGAAGAAAGATCATTCGTCGTTGTAGAAAGAGTCAAAAGGAAGACTAAAGGAAGTTATCTCATAATATAACTGAAATCATTACGTTAGCTAAATCCGTTGTAAATGATACAGAAATAAGAGAAAAAGAGAGAAAAGAGACAGAGGACAAGGGATATACGAAAAAGTGAGAAACATGATCCCGGAGAACGAGTTAAGAGTGAAAGTAGTCGGCGCTACCTGTACGAGTTTGAACACGCTAGAGACGGATGAACGCTTGTAACGAAATTCTTTGAAACGTGCCACGTGCATCGATTAACGAATATGTAATGTTGTATATCGTCATCATTATCGCCATTCGCGATCACGCGTTAATGTAATCGCAGTATGATTCCACTTGAGGAATCCGCAACACAGATCGACCTCGAGTCTAGAACGAAAGCAGCATTGCATAATGAAGTTGCATGCACGTACGAAATTACAATTTAGAAAACTACATAAATATTGCGCGAAGTGCGACTGTAATAATTTTCCATTTTTTCTGCCAGACATTGTAAATACTCCGTGTAAATATTTATAAAATAAGTTATCTCAATAGTATGTAATGAAATACATAATACTTGACTAATAAATAAAAACGCATTTGATAAAGCCTAAATGAAGGAAATTTTTTCCTGTAAAAACGCGTTTCATCATTTCTTTTTTCCCTTGATTATGAATTTTAGCTTTAATTTGTTACTTCATACTATCTCTTTTAATTGATAATCTTAAAGTAGTTTAATTTTACTGTCTGCATAGGTTTACGTAATCGAAGCTGATGATGCGACCGATGGCGAAAGGGGCGATAGAGACAAGAGAAAGATTGGCATCGGACTTGGAGTATCAAACGGCATCATTAACTTTGTGTTTGACGTAAGAATAATTAATTAACTTTTTTATAAAATCTACATATACATGTCAAAACACCTTGTGAAGGCATTAATGTAGTAATTAATATAATTAAATATATAATTAAAATCGTACTTCAAATGTAATGTATCTTCAGGACTGGGAAATAATGCGTTACTTGTAACGCTTTTTGTTACTTTATCGCTGTAACGATTATTGCTTTTTTTATCTGTAACAGTAATAAATTCAGCCGTTACTTTTATCATTAATTCCTATTATTAGTTCATTTATATCATTAATTCCTTTATAGCTATTCAATAGATTGCATTATTTTTAATTGAAGAAATATTTCAAGAATTTAAATATTGAATTTATAAATATTAAATTAAATATTGAGAAATGTTTTATACTTCATATATTAGACTGCATTCCAATAGTGCCAATACTGGAAATCTATAGTATACATATAGTATATATGTAAACTAATTTTCAATATTGGAAGTAGATATTGAAATGCACTTAATAACGATATTAAGATTATAAATACATTATAGTTAATAAAAATTTTTAATAAAAACTTTATTTGTAAATTACAACTTGATTTTCTGAAAATAAACATATATATTAAAGAATAATAAATAGGTTAATATAAAAAATTATCAAAAAAGTAGATATAAGTTTGTGAAAATAGCTTGCTATAAAATTAGCTTAAAAAAGTCTTAATATTAATTTTTACAATTAATATTAATTATTAAATAATGTAATTTTTTAATCTATTATCTTACTTTAACATTAAAAATTCTGACATCTATTTTAAATTTTGAACCCTTTTTATTATTACTACTTTAAAAATCTTCATACGTAATGTAGATACAATAAATTGTTACTATTAATTTCTTTAACAAATATATATTTTTGTAGAAAGTGGATTCCTTCATAGATTCAAAAACGAAAGCGCTCGCAGTTCTTGATGAATCTAACAAAGAGAAAAACGCTGTTTTTGGAATCGACAATAAACATTCGGCTACATCAGAGTTCCTCAACAAATTAGTGTCTCAGAAGCTTAAGGCTGCGTCGGGCAGCATTGGGCCTCTCATAAACAGTGCGACGACATTATTCTCAGGGGCTTCGGCTGGCATCTCGAAGGCTTTGGTCTCGAAAATCGCACCATTAAGTTCGCTTTCTGGCGGTCTTTCTGGTGGTTCAGGTGGAACTGATGGTGCAGGTGCGTGAAATTGTGAGATACTTTCCAATTTGTATATTCGATCAGTTTTTAAGCAGATATTTTTCACATATGGGTAAAAAATTTTCAAATCCAATAAAAGAAAAATCCTGTGATCATATTTCTGGAAGAAATAATGGGAAAAGAATTATTTGTAAAATATTTTGCGTAATTAATATTTAACCTTTGATATGTATACATCCTTTTAAGATAACGTTTATTGTAGGACATGCAGATGGTAGCGCAGGATCTTCCGGATCGGCCATCCTTGGCAATCTCTTGTCTCAAAAGATAGGTTCTTTGTCGAGCCTGAGCCAAAGTAGCGGCGGTTTAGGCAGTTTAAGCGGCGGTAGCAGTGGTACCGGTGGGAGCTCCGGAAGCGATTCTCATAGCGGAAGTAATGGCGGTACGAGCGCTGGCGCTGGGATCAATCTCGGAGCCTTCGCCAATCTAGCAGGGGTAGGGTCGCAATGAGTTAATTTTACTTTTATTTCTATGAATTATTTCTTTTTTATACTTTGGAGTCCCTTTACATATCGTCCCTGTTCTATGTCTGATATATAATGCAAGCTGTCTCTGCTGGAATATGTGTCTCCATAAGAAAGCGGTATATGTATATTACTTTAAAAATATGGATAACATGACAGTTTTTTTCCTAGAAATTGATCAGTGACATGAACATTTTTTGAACTTAACAAATTCGGACGAGGGTGACTGATGGCGACGTTGCATGTAAGGCTATCGCTATTTGCAATGATAATAATTCAGTGCCATATCATAATCAAATAAATTTTTAATAAATGCTTTTTTAAAATATTCATATTTTAATTAGCACTATATTATATAAGAATCCTTAACTATTTCTATCAGTCTTTTCTTTTATATATTTATTCATTCATTTGCATTTTTTTCATTCATTCTTTTGGTTATTATTGCTTATTTTCTTTGATATATCTTAATTATTAATTTTTCATTTTATTAGAAAAATGTAATACATTTAATAAAATTGCTAATTTTGTATGATAAAGCTTTAGTTTTTATATAACAATTAAATTTTATATAACAATTAAATTAATTGCATTCAATAGACAAAGCAGTTTAATGAGCGCTTACTAATTTTTATTACGATTGGATTTTATTATACTTAGATTTAATGAAGAATTAAAGGTAAGAACCAATCACACACACATTAAATCACTGAGCGCTCACTGAGCTATTTTGTTTTCTGAATACGATTATTATAATATTAAAAGCATGCTATTTCTATATTCTATTGTTGCTTCCTAATACCTTTCTCTATTCCTTGAAATGCTACCATTATATATAAGCAATATAATTAAATAAAGAACGTGCTTTGCCAATCCCGTCGATGCGCTTCATTAAACCTTTGGCTATACGGCTAATCGATGTTGCCAAAATATATCCCTTTTAACCTTGGAAGGCACCTTCACGAGAACGAAGCCTTCCGATAAACCATATGCGCCACTAAAACAAGTATTGTACACAAACAGTACGATTATACACCACCACAAGCGGCGTATTAAGCGGCTTAAAGGCAGGTGCGATAACATGGGATGCGGAAAGGGAACATTTGACTGCGGACATTAACACCTGGACCAACGAGCAGCATTGCGTGAGAGAAGAAACTTCTTTGGAGAAAGAAAAGCGACAGACAACAAACGAACGTTAAACATACCACGAGAAAATGGGACGGACAGTCAATGGATTTTCGATGGAATATGTGGGCGATTTCACTTTCAATGGAATACATTGGCATTCCATATAACACGGAATGTGAATTTCTGTTTCTAGCTGGGCTGATAATTGGCAGAACCTCCTTTTTCTCTTCAGAAGCCCTTTTATAAAATATTCGTATTTAAAGAATCCAAATGAAAAATTAAGGAAAAAGAGAGAAACGAAATTCTCCAGGAAACTTTTCTCCTGATGAATCAACACTTCCGGCCGAATCGTGTGGACTGCGCTATGTCTAATATAAATTATAGAAGAACTAGCGGCGTCAATCGATTTGCCACCATGAAAGTTGTAAATAATTTAAGAGTAGCCTTTAAGGGTGCGATAAACTCGTATTCGAGGACTATTAGCTATGTGTAAGCGGTGTAAATAGTACATTCAAATGCTCCTTGATACGTAAAGCAAAATGAATACAAAATATGATGATGATGGTGTGATATAATGTTGATGTCAAATAAAACGTACAATTATATTTTTGTCTACTATATGAAGTGAATTTTAGAGTATCATGAAGTTCCTAATGTATCCCTTCCTGCATATCTTTATTATATTTTAGGATTTATATACATTCATTTTGATATCTTTTAATCTACGTTTTAATCTACGTTTTTTTTTAATTATTAATTGAATATTAATCTTGTAATTAAAATAAAGAATTAAATTAAAACTTTTTATTGGTGGTTTTTAAATATTATTCGCACTATAAATAGTACTTTTCTATAAAAAATAGTTTTGTAAATATATAAATAGTATATATAATTAAAAATAAAAATTTTATTTTATTTATATCTTAACAAATATTTTAAAATTATAAATCTAAAGTTAATTATGAAACTATGAATTCAATAAATATATAAAATCATAGGCACTGACAATTCACATTTATTTTTTCTTTACATTCATTGGAATTCCAAATAAAAACGACTGTAAAAAACATAATTATCTGTACAAATAGAATTTACATACACTTTCGTTTCTACATTTTTCCACGTGATACTCTATCATTTCTATTCTAATAAATAATACGATAAAACAACAGAAAAATCTGATTATATATTTGCAGAAAGGGATTACTACTACGGAGGATACACCCGTGTTTGACAGAACTAGAGTGTCCTTGGAAATACCCTCAAGTGCATTCGGCACTGGCTTCACTTTAATTACTAACATTAGCAAAGTTCTCAACAGCGTAATTCTAGTAAGTACAATGCACTATTAAAGTAATACATACTAATAAAATATATAACCTTAACGATTGTTTTCCGCTGACGCACGAGTTTAATTATATATTCCTTTTCCGTTATTACGATGTAACATGTTTCTAGTACAGCTTAATCGATTAGATTTATCTTCAAATCACTTTTTATTCACTTCGCTATATTTGCTATAAAAAAACGAGAAGTAATTTCTCAATAGAGACAGAATTATCAATCTCCATACAGTTGCCTTTAATGATCATTTATATTTTTCAGAACTCAGCCCGTCGGACGCAGACGTTGCTGGAAATCTTCAAACCGTTATTTCGTGGTAGTTTCGCCATAAAGGGTTTACCATCAGATAACCACAAATAAAAAGACCGATTTTTATTTTATATTAATGCTATTAATACCAATTAATTGCTCAATGATCGTTTCTTGTTGAAAATGTTTCACAATTTCTGGTCATGTTTCTTGAATAGATATGTATTGTTGATTAGAGTTTGTTTGTTTGTTTGAAGACTATTCCAAAGTTTTCTTGATCATAGAACGTTTTAGATCCTAGATTTAGTTAAGATATCCCGATAGACAATTGTGAAAATATTGCAATTAAATTTGGCATCATGAATGACAAATTTCGCAATAAGCGTGTTAAAATGGTTTATTATAACAATAGTTTTGTAAAAATAAAATTTCTAAATAATACTTGTTAAAAATTAGACAAATTCAATTTGTGATGTAAATATTTTATAATTCAATTTTTTTTCAAAAATACAATGAATGAGATAGCTGGCAGTATATTGAAGAAGCAGATCAAGACACGTTATCTAATTATTTCCAAATGCTCAAAGAGCATTCTTGAAAGATTGGTTCATATGCATCCAAAAATTTTGATTAAAAAATTTCAAATTTAATTTACTGAATGTATAATACTTTATGTTGCAATATTTTTACATTATGATTTAGAAATAATTGCGCATTTTTATGAGCACAATTATATTTTTACAGCTAAAATAATTTTTTCCATTTTATTGGATAATTCCTTTTTTTAATTTAGCAATTCCATTAAGACAATTTATCATATAGTTCTTTATTTATATGTAGTTCTTTATTTATTATATATTCTTTTGCCGAAATATTATGTCAAAATTAATTAAGCAAACAATTATTAATATTTAAAAGATCAAGATTTTTACATCTGTTTTTGTAAATAATTGCAGATTACAAATTTATGTATTTCATATAATTTCCTGAATGTCTTATCAGGGATAAGACCGTAATATTTGCAGAAATTTTTTCGCTGTTGTTATTAAATAATTTATGACGCCACATTTTTGCCTCATGTTTTATTCATTATTTTTGCACTTATATATAAGTATAGATATATAATATTTCCTGTTTTATTATTTTTTTAAATGACTCGAAAATTGGCGTCATAAGTCAGAGATAAATACGCTTTTAACAATTTGAAGCGTATATTATTATAAAATAGATATGTATACAATTATGAACAATTATGTCGAAACAGATAATGTTACTTTAAAAACAATTTAGTCAAATTTTAATTTGCGTGATATGTATAGTATATGATAAAATAAAGAAAAAAAGAGCATCAATCAAACAAATTTACATCTAAAAAAATTAATTTACTTTAACTTATGCAAACAAATATAAAAAGATCTTTAAAATATTTTTTGTATA
>Ga0157364_1000187_pt1 | contig 33225 bp, 19 predicted proteins | sample AttsexASBM2_FD_111476 | JGI IMG/M metagenome (GOLD analysis project Ga0157364, IMG submission 111476) | Fungus gardens microbial communities from leaf cutter ant in Ribeirão Preto, State of São Paulo, Brazil - Atta sexdens ASBM2 | ecosystem: Host-associated > Fungi > Mycelium > Unclassified ...
ATATATATATATATATATATATATATATATATATATATACACACACACACATATATATATATATATATATATATATATATATATATATATAATATAGCTTTTTTCGCAGCAAATTGATATATTTCGTAGCTTGTCTTTTTGCAGAAGTACCAATTATATTTTATAATTTTGATCTCAAGTAGGATTGTCATGGGAATAATTTATATTTCGGAAACTGCAGTTTTTGTTAATCACACACATGCGCCGATAATCTCTTAAGATGTTGAATAAAAATTAATCCCAAGTGCAACAGACTGATGGAAATATGCCCTTCTTCTTGTCACATTTTTATACGATTGTTTTTTATCATTTTGCTGATCATTTTTGATCGCATTAATTTGTTTTCCTTATATATAAATAATACACATGATCAAAATTTGAATCTTAACTTTAAATATATGGCAGTAACATTTCATCCTTTTAATACGATAAATTTTAATCTTTATAGGTAAGTTTTTAACGTCCTCTAAAATTTTTTTGCAATTTTATTGACAAATCTATATATATTAATACATTTTAATCTTTGAAGCATAATGTATTGCCATGTTTCGCACATGTGTGTGTCCCATGCTTGAAAAAAAGTATATCTACGGTGTTGAAATGAATTTTAATTTTTAATCGCTAAGTGTAAAGTACTATTAACGATACTTCATTTTATCGACGCCGAGCTTGCTGAGATACGCGCATTGTAAATTATTTTTTACTTTGATAAAGTAATGTATAGTGTACACACAGAATAAGAAATTGAAACACTGCCCCTAAAACTTTTTCCTATCCGACACTGTTAAATACCGATTGTAATATGTCATATTGAATGCCTATTACGATAAAATATATAAGTAATTATTAATGTATTTTCTATTTCAAATCGTGTTATATTGTTTATTTTCCTAGATCGTTTTCTGGTTTTCCTTGATATAATTCCTTCTTGATAACCAATGATTTATGATAGGATATCGTAATATTTTTTACTATATAATTAAATATAAATAAAGTAAATCTGTTTTATCTAAATATCCAATATTTACAATACAATAATTTAACAAAATTTTATATCGAAAAAAATTACTTTGAGTTTTCTTTTGTACATATTTCACGCAACATACGTGATGCAAATTGTCTCATTAATGATAAGTTAACGTTTAGATATTATAATATATGTTCTAAAGAAAAGAATATTTCTTAAAACAATATGTTGTAATCTTACCATTAATATTTCTTGATAATTCATGGATCTGAAATTCAAAAGAACATGTTTTGTATTTACTATTGTGTCACGCAATTGTAGCGAATGTTGATAAAGCAATAAGCAAAGCAGGAAATAGCCATTTATAAAAATTGTATCAGTAATTGCTGCTGAAAGTAGTTTTATTTACTGTAATAAGAAAAACAAAGTGTATTAAGTACATAATTACTTAAAGATATTAATCAAGGAAATAGTAGTGAGCAAGAAATTATCAAAGCAAAAATCAATAAGCAGAGCAAACATACGAAGACTATGCTGAAGCATAAAGCATTAATTGTAAAATTTATTTAAATTTACCCAAATAATAACTTTTTAAATACTGCTCCGCGTGGAGTATTTCTTCACATGGATGTTTATTAACTTCCTTGTATAATATATCTAGAACGGCCTTTACCGCCTCGATATCGTACATATTTGCGAGTAATCTTTCCCTGAAAGGCATCAGTTTTTCCACAAGTTGCTTATTCTTGGAGATAGATCCAATATGTTCTCGCAGAATGTCATTATATGTCGGCCAGTCATTTTTGCACGCCGGACAATCACAATCGAGAAAATAATCTTGCAGTATCTTTTGTTTCCTCTCAGATCGTGGCATGTGCGCATAAATACCGCCGTAGCTTGTGAATATTTGATCTCCGGGATGTATAGGTGTTAAGGCACGCGTAATCATGGTCAGTCCCTCGAAATGTCTAAAAGTATTTGGTGCGCAAGAATGATTATATAGACTGTGAGCCACATATAATCCCGAACCCGACACAATTCCTGGTTCTTGTTGTATCTATAGGATAATATATAAACTATATTTTGAGAAAGAGGGAGAGAAACTAATTATATATAATAATTTCTTTAGCTGTTGCTATTTTCAAAGACAAAAAAAAATAAAAAATATGTCCAAGTAGTAATGGTTTAATGAAATCATACGAAAAAGAAAACTCACCGAAAAACAATTAGAAGACATTATTACACAAGCACGAAACATTATACTGGCGCAAAATTTGAGCTCGGAAAATTCGCTGATATCCTTCAAATCATCAATCTCATATTTCTTAGGAAAAAATTTTGTCTGCGTAGCTAAAAGGATTACCGCAAGGGCCGAGATGCAGGCGAAAGCGCTGATCCCGATCAGCGGTCTCGTAGTCATATTGGTCGCCAGACTCAGTGCGGACCGCGCGCTAAAACTGTCTAATATCCCAGTATTTGTAAATCCTGCCGTTCTATTGTCTGCAATAGAAAGGATCAAAGAATTATGTGATTATCAACGCTCCAATATACTAATATTTTGTATATGATAGATGTATACCTGAATTAGATTCCGCAGTTTTCATATCTTGTTGCAGTTCTTCAATTCTAATTCCATTCTGAGTCACTACAATCAGCAATCGAATGATCTTCGAAATCATTCTTATTTTATCTTTATCAACATTGAGCAAGTTCGTCAATAACTTTAGAATTGGACATTCCATCTCATGACACGCTTCCCACGCCAGCTTCCTGCAATTCTCAGAGCAATACTGAGCTATCGGGCATTCTGAGCACGGTATTAGATTGTAGCTTCTGGCTAGGCAATAGTGGCAATGTGTATAATACCTATAAATGAGTATACAAGTTTTCTACAATTAAGGAGGAGAATGTAGTTGTGAAATCACAAAACTAAACTACCTATGTTTATAACTTCTTTTCTTATAAATGAACATTTGAATCATCTTTTTTTATTTTGTTCTTTCTTATATAATTGATCACTACATTTTGATCGTAATATATTTAATACTTTTTTTTTTCTAAAACTTTAACATAGTTTGAAGAAAATCAATCCTTCCTTGCATCTTTGATTTTTTTTGTAGCTTTTAGATAGAATTGTAATTTTGTAAAATGATTAAATCATGGTCTCTTATTTTTAAAAAGATTAAAGAAAGAATTATAAGAATCGGTTCTCGGTAGTTTTTCACTTATGCTAACAATAAGAAGAAAGTTAAAATAAAAGAAAATGAAAAGAGATTTATAGTCATCATATCAAATTCAATATTATCTAAACTTTTTTATAAGTAACTTGTGTTCTATATATATTTGATGCGTCACAATCTTACATCTCTTACAATGATTTATCTTCACCTTTGTCTGTTTCAAACCAAGAATGTAAATATATCGAAAAATATAGATAGAGACAATAAATCAAATAAATTTTAAACAATACAATTTAATTAATAGCTCACCGTTCTTCATAGATAACATGTGCATACGGATCTTCGATGCTGATTATATCACCAGGTTTAAATTCCTGTGTCGCTATGTAATGTCTACCATATCTCTCAGAGAAGGATATCGTGACGCCATCACTAACAGCGGGAACTTCTCGGCTTGGGCCATTCATTAACTTGGAGAAGTTCTCTTCTTGCAAATATCTCGGTTTCCGCGGAGGGATCTTCGTTGCATAATGAAGATAACTTTCGTTAGTTGTGCCTTGTTTCTGCGGGATTCCTTCATTGTTTATCATCATTGCCCTGTTCTTTACGTGTTCAATGTCTTCTGTAACAGATTTCTCGATACTGTCGTATAAATGTGATTCATTCGTAATTCTCTGATCATCAATATCCTTCAAGTCTAGTTGCAGCAACTTTTTTATCTCCGTTATCGCTTTATCCCCTCTATCCTTTAAATTTTTTTGTTTCTCTTTTGGATATCCGTGAGACAAAGCCGCATCAATATCTATCAGGCACTCCTTATACAATTGTTTCCTATATAAAGCAGCGGATCGATTTGCATGTGCGTATGCCATAAGTTCGTCGCTATCAGCATATGCCAAACTCAGAGTGTAACACTCGATAGCTTCCAGATCGTTACCCATCACAAAATGTTGATTACCTGAAAATTTTTTTTAGAATGTATTACAGCACATATGGAAAATAAGATATGTACCTTCTTCTCTGTATTTAATAGAATCTTTCTTATTTTTCGTTACAGCGTGCAGAGGAGGCATCTGAGATCTGACCATATTTTGTAAAATGTGCCCAACAAGAGCTTCGCACTCCTTTTGCAATCCATATCCAACGTACGACTTATTATTTTGCTTGAGAGTTAATACAAGTTCCTTCGCTATCTCCATTCCCTCGTATAGATAATCCTTTATTTTTTTAGATATTATTTTACATATATATGTATATTATAGTATAATATATACATATATAAATATATTTGAAAAAAGTATTAGACACAATCTTCTTCTTTTCTCAATTCTTTTTACTTCTTAACACTATGAATATAATGCATAATACATACACGTAATATATATAAAGATCTTTTATAATAATATTAATTAATATATATACTATATATATATACTATATAATATACAATATAATATATATATTATATGAATACCAAAGAATAAAGAAGATATTATTTATATAACATTCAATTTTTTACTTATCACTGAAACTGTATTCTTACTGTTTGTTGCTGCAAACTATATTAAAATTGCTGCAAAATATTATATTTTATGTAAGCACAGTGATAATTATTTTATTGATCACGATATTCAAAGTTGATCTTAGACAGTAACTGAATAAGCCATGGTAGAACATGTACTGAGATCATTGAAGCCGGTGAAACTAAATTTACCTCAAGCCAGATGACAGAAAAAGACTACTGCAGGAATTATTTGAGCTCATTGTGTCGACTGATCAAAAGAAAAACGTAATTAAGAAATTCTCCTGTAAGTATTACAGATATACAAGTGTTGCTATATTCACTTACTATTGCATATTTGACTTCATTTCAATACTATAAAATATAAATAATATAAATAATATAAAAACATAAAGTTTAATTAAAAACTCATATTTTTGGTGAATATTGATTAAATCGAAGAAAGAGAATTTATTTAAATTTTGAAACTGATTTTTCGCAAATTAGTTTATTGTAACTTAATTATATTACACATTCTTAATTATAATATATATAAATATTAATACGTCTTATGTATAATTATTTATTTCATATTCAAAAAATTATTTTAATTAAAATTTTGAAATATACTATTTTTAATGTATTCAGTATGATACTATCATGAAATGAAATTAAGGCTCTAGTAATTATTGTAACATTTTGATGATGAACAATCATATAACAATGTATTTAATTATTAGAAAAAGACAGAAAAATTTATAAATTTATATATATATTACATATACAGAAAATATAATAAAATTTAAAATTGCTGAATGTATTCCAATAGTTTTTATAGTGTTAAAATGAGAGAACAAAGTCTGTTTTTTATTTCTGCAATAGATTGCAGTAGAACTTTTTTTCTTGGTTTCGCCAAACATCAAACATATATCTCATTTTAAGTTCCAAAAGTGTATACTAATTCAATCACAGAAAACAGATCCCAAATTAAAAATTGGCTAATATCCAAATTTCATTTTTATCCTATGCAATATTTAGTATGTGTTACTTAACTTTTAGGCTCAGTTCCACTGATAATTTTAGTTAATTAGCTTTGGCAATGTTGCCATCGGTACCCTATATTACTAATCAGTATTTATAAAATGTACGTCTTTTATTTATATTTATTTATTTTAATGCAAATAATCGATAACTGCTGGATATCAAAAAAGTATCTTCAACGATAAATTCAAAAATTCTATTTTTGTTGTCCTTTATCTGAAAAAGATCTAGATTTTATTCTCAACTTTATTAATTAGCATATATATTTAAGAGAGTAATTTTTCATTATTATTGCCTAAAGAAATCATATAGATTCATAACAAAAAAACTAAGATTACTTGGTAGGACTTTTACAAAGCCAAGAGCTTACTTGGAAGAACGTTTATTGAACGTAATTAATCCGCTGAAAATAGTAAATATATCAATATGTACATGCTGTTAAAGAAAATTTCTGTAAAAAGCATTTAGAAATCTATAAGTCATTGTCATCAAATCCCGTCAGGGGTTTTAGACAACTTGTAATTATGATATTGTAAACCTTGCTAATTCTCTTAATCAAGAAGCATTGTTCAAATAATTCTTTTTAAAAAATCTTTATATGTTATATATTTGCAAGAAATATTTAAATAAATTCTATTTTAAGTTATATTAACCCTCTCAAAGGAAATTGCGCCATGCAAATAAAATCATATAAATGTATATAATTATTTATTAATTATAATTTAACACTAAAGAGTTGTATTTGCTCACAATTAATTATTAATTATACTAATAATGTAAATTTCTAATATTAAATATACAATGATAATAAATGCATCAATGACGAAAAATATTAATCCGATTCTTCAGATTCCAAATTTATACGAGTTCCAAACTTCGCATACAATTGTGTTTTTAATTGAGACATGATTGTCTTTAAATCTGCACATTTGCCCTCTAATTTTGCAATTTCTTCTTTTTTCTTACTTTTAGCCTCTTCTAAAGAACTCTAAAAATGAAATTCTTGTTAATACTGATTGAATAATTATAATTAAAAAAAAAACAATACCAATGAAAAAATAATTTAATCACCTGTGTTTTCTCAAGGAAATGATAGATGAATACCTCTCCAATAAAGTATGGTATTTTTGCATCGTCATCCATAAGAGCTAGTTCGTCACAAGCATCCTCTAAATTCTTCAGTTCATTCTGCCAATTGCAAATAATTAGTTAATGATAATAACAATAATCTTTATTGCACATTATTGATACTAATGTTCATAATATATGCAAAATCTATGACTATATACAGTGACCATATTTTCTTAAAGAAAATAAACAAATCTGAAAATTTTAGAGCTTTGTTTCTACATGTTTTCAGATCAAGGACATTAAACATGTAACTTTTTTCCTAGGGTAGAAATGTGAAAATTGTGTGTGTGTGTGTGTGTGTGTGTGTGTGTATGTGTGTGTGTGCGTGTGTGTGAACTATATATTATATATATAAAAATCTTCATTTTTTTATGTTTCTGCTCTAAAGAAAAATTACATGATTGATACCTAGTTTGTGATTATCAAGAATCTATATTATTATGTATTATAAAATTTTATTGCATGTATAATCAAATTGAGATAATGTAACACTGTTTTGATGGTTTGAAATTGATTTTATCTACTATATTGGACTATATTAGAACAAACCTTTGATCTGATATAATAGATTCAAAATAATAAAAAAATAAAAACGATTCTAGTTTGAATAAATTTAGAAAATATAATTAACAAAAACAAATTGTATTTATATGCATGAAACTGCAAAATATAATTCATAAAAATTTATACAATAATATTATAGACATTGAAACACTAGTTGGAAAAGAATTTCTCATAATGTCAAAATAAAGGAGAATAAAAGACAATATTGAAAAATAAAGGACAAAATTGAAATTTGGAGAAATAAAAAATCTAAAGGACAGCTATCTAAAACAAAAAAGACTATCCTTTATAATAAAGAATGTATGGTCACTGTGCATGACCAAATAAGGTCAACAATGTCTTAAGAAAAAATCGATCTTGAAACCTTTTTAAACAGATTACCTGTTTTACTCTAAGTTCTTCCTTATAATCTTCCAACTTCGCATTTTGTCTAGCAAATTTGTTAATCTTTTGTTGTTCCTCATAAGTTATATGAACATCGGAATCCTTGCGAAATATAATGAAAGAGGTTAGATTGTAAATATGTGAAACAATATTGTTTCTTATTTTCTAATATTTTTTGTATTATTTTACCGGTTGAAATCCAGTCTGACTATTTTTCCCTCCCGCCATATTTATATATTTCTATAATCAGTTCAATTGCATTAAATTGTTTAAATTATTTTTTGGGAGATTCAATTTTCGAAACCTTGTACCACGAGAAATAATAAGCGTCCATAACGCCATCTAGAATCTTGTCAAACAACTATGAACAATATGATGATTTTTTATGTGTCGTAAAGGCCTATTTAACCATTATCAGAGAAAAATCTGAAAGAGGCCATACCAACCTTTTTCCTGTTATCATCGAAATCATACGTACACTACCACCAGCACTTCCATTTTCAGTTTGAGAATTTGTGGGATTACTACGTGACTACATTTTCTTATTATCGATAAAATCATATCGTTGAAAGTAGATGTGATTCGTCTCTGTACTAAATTCTTAGGATAGAAGCGTGAGGATTTAGTACAGAAACGAACCACATCTACTTTTGACGATACAATTTTATCAATAGAAAATGGATGTGATGACGGTTTCTCTCTGGTAGCAGTATTGTTATATTTTCTGTACTTAAAATACAGGAAAAAGATATATGAAAAAAATATCAAAAAAAAAAAGGAATGAAAAAGTATTTACTACAAAAAAGATTAACTACGAAGTTTTGTATATGTATATGCATTATGCATTAAAAAAATCTTTGTGAAAATTAACATTTAGTGATTCATATAAATAACTTTTGTATCTTGCAATTTCATTTTTTAGATAATTTAAAAATTGAGAAATTTTATATTTCTATTTGAAAATAAACAAGATGATGGTCCACAAGAAACATCAAAGCAAACATCACATATGTATTCTGTTGGATTGTCCGGAAAGTTCGTACTGATTTTGAAGGAAAATTTAAACGCAGAAGATTTAAATTTTAGCATAAATTTATTATATTTAAATCTTTTACGGCCCGAACTTTCTGGACAACCCAATACATATCACACTTATAAAATTTTGTAATTGTTAAGATTTAATTCTAATATTAGAAATAAATAAAGAATGAAATAACAAATTCCTTTTAGAGATAATTATCTCTTATATAATTTGTTACAGTCTAATATAACAAAATTAATTAACATTTTTCCTGTTTTGAAATGTAAAATTTTGAATGCTGGAGTCCTCCTGAATCTGTGATCCTTTTGAAAATATAGAACTTTGCAGTTTGTTTTGTATAGCCCATTCTCTGGCAGGTTTTAATTTTCTAATTGGCACGTTTTTTAATGCCTCTTTCCAATCTCTCGTGTGCCTCAAATCTAACATTATTCTAATCGACTGATTGAGTGTAAGATTCTTTGACGAGCTGACACCCCAAGTGAGATACTGTTCTAAAGGAAATTTAGCCATCTGAATACCTTGTTTTTTAGCTTTTGCCAAAGATAATGGTCGTGAAGTTCCCTGTAAATGAAAATCCAATTTAATAAATATTTATGCAATGAATGCATAGTCTCATTACTAGTTTACCTTGTCTACCAATGCACCTATGATATAAATCATATTTGGATCATATTTAGTTAAATTTGTTCTACAGTGTGGAGTGAGATACACTAACTGATTTTTTGGAAATATATCTAAGTAACATTGTGATGTCATTATGAGAGGAAAATCATCTTGCATCAAAGTAGGTATATTTTGATGAAGATGTTGCTTGAGTAATCCATCTTTGTTAAAATTACAGAAATAAAGAGTGAGAGGATTGGCATGGGTGCGATTATGAGCAAATGAGAGAGCTAACTGCTTGCTGCAATTGTGTATCTCATGTTTAGTCATATGCTCCTCATAACCACAATCAAACACTAGCTTTGGTTCAAACATCATATTATAAATCAATCTACCATTGTAATAGTGGTTCATAGTTGTTTCATATATACGCAAGAATAGCGAATTATTCAAGAGACCATATTTCATTTCACCAGTATCGTTGGTCAATTCTTGCTTTTTAGCAAGCCATTCAGCTTTCCTCAATTTTTTCTTTTCCTTATCATTTTCTAATTTTATCTCATTAAGCCACAAAAACTTAAGATATTTTCTGCGCAAAGAAATATTTCGATTAAAATTAATTTAAGGTGAACTTCTAATAAATAAATAAATAGAAAATAAAATGCTGACTTTCTTGATGGTTTGGTCTGTGTATTCAGCAGATACAACCATTCTCCTGGTTTAATATTCTTGGGTACTCTTTCAGCATTGTGTCGCAAAACATCTATTTCTAATTCTAATATTTGAAAACGCTTATAATTCTCAGGATCCGACAGATGTTTATCCAGTTCCTGCTTATCCAACTTTTGCTTATGATATTTCAGTTCAGCGCTCGTTACATTTTTTTCATCGATTGCATCATGACAGTAAAATCGTTTGTAGACTGCATTATTTGAACATCGTGCATTCATATTCGAAAAATAAAATCCAGGCGACAAAATATCCACGTGAATTAATCGGGTTAACAATTTCTTGTGAATCCTAACTGAGCCTATCAGGCATTTTTTCATGTTATTAAACATTCTGTAATATACATAAAGGTAGTTATTACAATTTCTTATAACAATAATTGTCACTTTGTGAATAAACTGCGAGAAGAAAATTCTAACCTACTTTCTAACTTATGCACAGCGCTATCGAGTGCTGTTTAAACATAAAGTACGCTCGATGTAGATCAACGTAACGTCGCTACATACATTCGAAATATTCTTTGATTGGCCGATTCGTAAAATTCTTTCTTCCGATTGGTTAACGGAGCATTTGTCAAATGGACCGCACCCTGGATATCGCACGCAATGTGAATTCACCATACTCTCTGATAATCGAAAATCCACAGCACAAGCACAAGGCAAGAAAAAGAAAAGAAGTTTGTGCCGTTTGTGAATGCTAGTAAGTGCTGCATATTAAACGTGTGTCTGCGTGTGCCTCTAGCAGTCTCTATTGGAATCATTGGGAATCCAATAATCAAACGAAAGGTTGGATTTATCACTTTATGTAAAACAAATAATTACAACATCACGAATGTATTATCGCAATACACTGTAGATATTAACAAAGTACAAATATCGTTCGGGATGCTCATTAAACGTTGTAATCGGCATTCGTATGTATTCGGATAACAGTATGTATTCGAATACCTTCGACGAGTGGCAGGTTTCGCTTGAATTCCATGTCCTGTCATTTTATTTTTTTTTCTTTTTTGAGCGAAATTTCACGATGGAAATAGTTTTTAACTAACAGTCTACTCGAAAACAGTTATCAACAGGCTTTATCGTTCCTTCGATTTTTTGGTATCCTCGCGATAATTTCTATTTTTAGCATCTCGCGTCATACTAAGATGTAACGATAAGCAACTAGTTATTACATTACTTCATTATCTGATAATGATTTTTTTTTTGCGTCTCAAGTAATTATATAAATTGAAATACAAATGTCCATATGCTAATTTAGATTTATATACATTGTTTGATATATTAGCGCCTAGATCTTGTGTTACTAAATTAATAGAATATTAGAAGAATAAAAATTAATAGAAAATTTTGAACTTTATGCATAACATTATGAAATTTGATAATTGTATTTTTTCTTTTACTTTTTCAAAAACATATCAAATTAGCTTAATTTCGTTGATTTTTGTTATTAAGCCTGTCTCCTTCACAACTATTATATTATCAAATTCTGATATTAATAGATAGAAGGAAACCATGCATAAGAATGGACCACCACCGCCTTATGAACCACCACCTTATGCACCACCTGCTTATTCTCAAAATGTAGGAGGCGTTCCTCCAGCTAGTCCATTTACACCAGCACAAACTTGTAAGTCAAAAAGACATTGAATTTATATTAATATAATTGGCAAAATATTAATTACTTTTTCTGTTATCTTTTCTATTAATTATCTTTACACTTGTTTTGTAGATGGAAACGGACCTACTATAGTCACGACTATTGTTCCAGTTGGACCACAGTCGACTCATACAATTTGTCCACACTGCCATGCTGAAATAGATACGGTGACAAAAACTGAACCTGGCATGATCGCTTATATCTCAGGTGTTATTATAGCACTGTTGGGGTAATTATGAGTAATATTCAGATTATTCATTATGTTTATATAGATGTATACAATGTCTAATTATTTTTCTTTTATACTACATGTATATAATGTGTAATTATTTTCTTCTATATTAGATGTTGGTTTGGTTGCTGCTTGATTCCCTGTTGTATAGATGAATGTATGGATGTTCATCATACTTGTCCAAACTGTAAAGCTTATTTGGGTCGTCATAGAAGATAAATGGATTGCATTTGAATATTGAAATGTTTATGATACCATCAATTATATACTAAACTCGAATTTAACTTCATACATTTTAGGGGATACCTCTATATGAAAGAGAAAGAAAGATGTAGCTCCAATTAGATATCAGTTCATTCAGTTCAGTTAAATCTAGTTAAATCTAGTTATCTAGAAATCAGTTAAATCTTTATACTGAAGAATGCATCTTTTTGATTCAAGTAATTTTATAGTTCTGTATAATTTTTTAATATATATATGTAGGGTATAAAATATTTCATTTTAATTCAGTACGATACTATCTTATGAAAAGCATTTTTGAAAATAATATTTCAGACAAAAATTGTGTAAAGAGAAAAGAGGTAAATAATGACAAAATCTATCTTTGAAAAAGTGATTTTTCAAAGTTATATTGAAGGTCATCGCCATTTTTAAAAAATGGAATTGTATGTTTTTTTTACATAGCATTCTTCTAATTATTCTATATATAAAAGTATTAAAGTAGAGTTATTAAAAAATCTACTATTTTTTTACGAAATATTTTTGAAAATATTCGTAAAAAATTAATTTTTGTGAAAATAGATTTTATTTGTTGTCTTTCAGACCGTACAACTTTTATTCAGAAATTTTTTTCGACGTCAAACTTAGGAGATAAACTGTTATTTCCATTAAACTAGGACATTCTGTATATACCTACACATATGTAATTTTATTGCGTACAATTTATGTGTATGTTATTTTTTGTACGGTTTTTAAAAATATTTTTCATGTTTTTACATGAAGCTAGAGAAAATATGGCGTTTTTAATAGCAAAAAGCATGTTTCAAAATATTTATATATAACTTGTGAGAAGAAAAGAAGTGAGACAGACTTGTACTTCCATATTAATAGACAGAAGATTTATGCTTCCCATATTTATTTCCATAACATAATGTACTATAGACTGTCTATAGCATTGATTTTTAAAGATTTATTATATTATTAATCACAATTTATGTCAGTTTTTGGAACAAATGTTATGTTTATTTAAAACAATGTTAAGATTGACCATGAAATTGATAGGCAGCAATATGTGCAGCTCATATCTTTATTCATTGAGGCGTCCAACTCTATAAAATAATTAATGATATCATACATATTAATAAATTTTCTTTATAAAGAATTGGGTCATGGTCAAGTGAAGATTACTCGCAATATTTGTAATTCATTGAGGAGAAATGATTGATTTTACATTAACACCTTGATTTAAAAAATCTTAATTGATAAATCAGTCTTGTATATTCATATCATGAAAGTACAGATTATTAAGAGAAGATTTATGTATTGGTAGCTTATATCACAGAGAATAATGGCAGCTGAAATCATGTTTCGAATTTGGAAATTCAGAAATTTCATACTTGTTTAAAAAAAAATTATACACGCACACACACACACACACATACACACACACACACACACACACACACACACACACACACACATATGAAATATTTAACTTTTACATGTTATTAGCTTTTATATATAAAGCAATTGCAAGCATTACTTTGATCGAATATCTTATTGCGCACGAATAATGAATTTGTTTGTCGTTTGATAAAATGAATTCGATATTTAATTAATCAAATTCGATACATGTATAAACGCAAATAAAAATAATCAATAATATGAGCTAGTTACGATTAAAAAGATAAAATGCATACATTTCTCGACTATTAAGTCTTCCTCACCATAAGAAATGATTACACAGGAAAAGCATAAAATAGTTTAAAATATAAATAAAAAAATTTTTTAAATGACAACATATAATATGATGACATAATAATTAAAAAAACATTATAATAATTGATAAATTAGAAATAAACACGAGAAATACAATGTCTATAAAAGATGATTAAGAAGAAGTCCAAAATAATAGCAGCATTACATAAAATAATTACGTACAAGATCGGAATCCGATCTACAGATAGATCTTGCTTATTTTTATTATTGTGTGCCTTAAATTAAATAAAACTTCCTGTGGCCTTATTACAAGATAATTTCTATTTGATAACGCAATTGTAAGATTTTTTTCAAAATGCGAATAAATTAATATTAATTTACATATATATTTGATGTATCGCTTTATATATTTTATTTTTGATATAGCATGTAATATTTGCGATATTAAATGAAAAAAAAATTGTACACTTATAAATTGTTTAATATGTGCAATAAAATTATTTTACTCTAGAATTCTAGAATATTCATTTTATTTTAACCTATTGTAATAATTTCATTCGAAATCGTGCAAATATATATATATATATATATATATATATATATACATATTTGTTTCAAACGAAAATTAAAATTAACAAAGAAATATTTATTGTGCTGTGTTTCTTCATAAATTCAAAATAGTAGATCCAATATGGTGGATCAATTTTTTAATGATTATTTCACTAAATGTATGTTAAACCAATGTTAATGTAATATTAATGTAAATATTTTTATGTTATGTAGATTGTGCAAAATATGCTGTAATGAATGTCATTTCTAATTTTTTTTTTTAATTTGACTTGAAATTCGTAGTATTGGGTCAAATCAACAACTCAAAAAGCAACTAATAAAAATATACAATCTTGCATAACTACTGAAGAAATGTTAAAGATATTTGATGAATTTATCCCCTATATTAAATTGTACTTTTTTATTCACTTTTTCTCTTGAATTATTGTTTAAGAATTATGTTTATTTTATTTTTTAAATTATTGTTTATAAACAAACGTCTCTCATTAAAAGACGTCGAAAAAAGTTTAGGTGAAACAATTAATGTCCTTTGTATATATTAATAATTGCTATATTAATATAAAAAATATATATTAATATAAAAAAAATTTATGTTAAGTTTAAAAGAAAAGAAATATTTAATAAATGCTTACTTTAAAAATGCAAGTTATTATATTTTCACGAGCCGCTCAAACTGGTCGTGTAAGAAATAAAGAGGATCACGTGATCAAAATTGACGTTTGATATTCGAGAATTTTGATCACATGATTTTTCTTCCTGAACGATCGGTTTGAGCATCTCATGATAATGTATATATACTATGTACCTATATCATCGATTAACTTAACCCCAGAATTTGGTGAAAGAAGCCTTAAAATTGGAATTGGAATATTTGGAATTTGTATATCGCAAGATTAATCCACGTTGAGTAAAGGATGGCTGACGAATACCCAGATTTAGATATGGACGAAGAGTTCGACCTTATTCATAAGGCAGACTATGAAACTTTGAGGGAACTAGAAGGTAAATATGATTGAATATTTTTGAACTAGAATTAAAACGAAGAAAAACAAGTTGAGAAATAAATTGATACTTGAAATCTCATTTAAATATTTTCCTTATATTTTACTATTTATTGCATTTTGTCAAACAAATAATAATTAACTTATTTACTTGAAGGTGGATTATTTGAGAAAAGACAATTACCGCAATCTGATCCCGGTCCTAGTAATAATGAAATATCTTGGACAGTTAATAATAATATTAATAATAATAAACATCAAGCAAATGTTGAAATTTCTGCATCTGATAATGATGATAAAGTCAATAACATAACTAACAATGATAAAAACCATTTATTGTCGCAATTTGATCCTGGCCCTAGTACTAGTGGAATATCTTGGACAGTTAATGATAATGAACATCAATCAAATGTTGAAATTCCTCTATCTCTTAATGCTGATAAAGTTAACAACGTAACTAGCAATAATAAAAAACGTGGTTATGAAAAATATTGTGATAATACACCTAGCAGTAGTAAAAAACGTAGCTGCGATAAATTGCTTAGTGACATCTCTAATTTGTTAGACATGGATATCTCAGGTAATTAATTGATAACTAATTAGTAACAGAAATGATTTTATTTTTGAGATAATTATCATAGAATCTTTGTTTCTAGTTGATATCTATGATGATATTATAGAAGAGCCAAAAGAAAAGAAGCTTCGATGGAATCAACCTAAAGAAGTTATTAAGAAAATCTTAGGTGCTAGACAATTGCTGCATGAAAATGAAAATAAATCAATGAAAACAAATTACAATAAGTGAGTAATTAGTAATTTGAAATGATTTACGTATATAGAAATTATAATATTTTATAGAAATTATAATATATTGCATCCATATTGTTTCTGTATTTAATACAGCAAGAATAACTCTATTTCTTTACGAGTTCCATCATGGAATTTTGTGGCTGTCACAAGATCGTATGATTATCAGCGTTTATATATTAGAATCAGAAACCAACAGAATGATATCAAACAGTCCACAAGTCCAATTGCTAATTTGTCTTCAGTACCCTATAAACAATTGAAAATGCAGGCTAAAGAAATTGTATGTCTGTTTCTCAATTTTCTTTCTATTACATTTTTGTTATAATACTAATGTGATGTCATTTTATAGATGGCAAGAAAACAGGAGTTATCTAAGCAACCGTCATCTCTATGTGATACAACAAACATGATTAACGATGAATTGTGGGTCGATAAATATCGACCTCGATCATACATAGAGTTATTATCAGATGAAACCGTTAATAGACAATTATTACATTGGTTGAAACTTTGGGATAAAGTAGTATTTAAACGAAATGTTATAAAGCCAAAAAAAAAATTGCCTACTTTTGGAAAAAAGGATAACGTTGATGATAAAAAAGACATTGAAGAAGTGGATAGTAAAGGATATCCAATAAAGAAGATAATCTTACTTAGTGGTCCACCTGGATTGGGAAAAACGACTTTAGCACATATAACAGCCAAACATGCTGGTTATAATGTTGTAGAAATCAATGCAAGTGATGAAAGAACTCCTGATAAGTTTAGGTAATATACACTCATATATGACATTAGTAATACAAAATTAATAATATGAAAATTGTATTATATACTTTTATTTAGACAGATTCTCCTTGCATCAACAGAAATGAAAGCTGTAATGGGGGCTGATCCCCGACCGAATTGTTTAATTTTTGATGAAATTGATGGTGCACCGGCTGCATCTATTGAACTTTTATTAAAATTTACTCAAGGCAAATTAATAGCGAAAAAGAAAAAGAAAAAAGAACAATTAGAAAATATGTCTGATGGTTGTACACGTCCTATAATATGTATTTGTAATGAACCGTATGCTCCATCGTTAAGGTAATTTTAATTAAAATCGTCAAATAATATAATAAAAATATTAACATATAATATCTGAGTTAAAAAATAATCTAATTTTTATATTTATAGAGCATTAAGAACCGTTGCTGTAATAATTCCGATACAAGAAGTAAGTCCTTTAAGATTAGCAGAACGTCTAATGAATTTAGCGAGAAAGGAAAAATTAAATGTAGACTTTAACGATCTTGTAAAAATAGCGGAAAGATCCGGTTGTGATGTTCGAGCTTGCATAGGAGCGTTACAATATATGGGTAGCTCTAATTTGAAAGATAATTTATCTCTAGGTCTAAAAGATACTCGTAAGAATTTATTTGATTCATGGAGAAGTATATTAATGATTCCTATGAACAAAGAGGGAATGCTTAATATTTCCGAAAGAATACAGAATATTTTGAGGAATGTCCAAAATGGTAATTTTATAATTATTTATGTACTTTAATGCAATCCTTTACAATTTTTCTGTATTACGAATTTTAACATTATATATATATATATATATATAATAATATTTATATATATATATAAATGTTTTTAAATATTTATTTATTTATTTATTTAGGCGAAACGGATAAGTTGATACAAGGAATATTTCATAATTATCCTGAAATCTGTGATAGGAAACTTAATAATGTATCTATGTCTCTGGAATGGTTTCAATTTTATGATTTAATAATATCGCTCGTTTTACACAAGCAGATTTGGTCACTTATGCCCTACACAAATTATGGATTTATTGCATGGCACTTGTATCTTGCACGAACACAGAAAATGAAATTATCATATCCCATCGTTACTAACGAAGTAAGTATTTTACATACATATACAGACGTTAATGTTAAAAAATATGTTCCAAAATAAATTTTTATGAAAGTTGTATAATTTTTTTTCTATAATAAAGTTCCTCTGTACTTATTTTGTCCAATTTTGACATGAAATATACAATAAATCTTGTAAACTATTTATTTTTTGGCAACTTAATACCTTAATACTTTTATTTACAAAATAATGAAATAAATTAATTAAAAAAAAGAGAAAACAATAAAACTTACTTTTTCAAAAAATTATGCAATTTGCAATGTGTAACTATATTTTTTTTAAACAACTATGTTTTTTTACAACTGATTCATTCTGTGCGTAAAAGAATGAAGGTACAATTACAAAAAATGATTAAGTGATGAAATGATCATCTAAATTCATACGTTGAAGTAATAAGAATCATTGTATATATAATATACATATGTATTTTTATATAAATTTATATAAATTTTATATAAATATTGTCATCCATTTTTAGTACAATAGATATTATACAATAATTCTTTGACAAATTTTTAAAATGTTTCATTATCCTTGTCATTTTTTAGATAATTCAAAAATCGGCGAAGAACACAGGTATTTTAACAGCAATACGAAGAGTATGCGGATATGATGTTTTTACTCTAACTACAGATATCGCTGGTTTTTTGCCGGACATTCTAACACCTAAATTGCGAACAGTTCCTTCCCATTTATATTCGTCAAAAGAGAAATCTGATCTCGCCAGAATAATAAATGTAATGCTTGAATTTGGTTTATCGTTCGTGCAAGAAAAAAATTTTCAAAGAGGATACATCTATAATTTGGACCCGTATGTTATAATAATAGTTATTCATTAATAATGATGTTCGACATCTTAGAATGGAACATTTTTTTTTTTTAGTAATATTTTGGAAATTGGTGTTTTTCTTAATTGCAATGCGCATCGAAGTCTTGCATATGCAGTACAACAGATAATCACACAAGAGTTGGAGGTCGAACGTTTAAAGCGTGCGAGTATCTTAACAGGACTTGATGAAGTTAACATGGCAAAACTAGGAAATCCAAAAATTGTAGAAAATTCAGTTCAGAATATATCTTCCAATGTTGTAAATAATACGAAACAGTTCACAAAGGATGCAACATCATTAAAAGAAATAGTAAGTTTTATGTGTTTTTCTTTTTATTGTCAATCTCTTTATATTTAACAATTTTTCAGGTATACAAAGACTTTTTTGGAAATATCATTACGAGTGGAAATAAAAATGGTCAAAAACAGAATAAAATAATGAATCGTATATCCCCGAAATCACAAGAAAAATATTCTCTGATGAAAAATATTTTAACAAAACATGGAGTATGGTACAAATATAAAGAAGGTTGCAACAACGCCGTTCGTCGAAATGTATCCATGAAGAAATTTTTATAAATAGATTGACTTGAGTACAAACTGCGAGTACGTCTTTATTCTTATGCTTCCAAGAATGTATAGTATTCTTTTTTTTCTTTTTTTCATGTATACATAATATATTTAAAGAATTTTTCACAAAAACTAAACAAGTCCAGAAAATTACATTTTGAAGAAACAACTTCTCATTTTCATTGTATGAATGATATTAAATAATTGTAGAAATAAATTTTTCTCTAGATATATAGTAAGTATAATACAAAATGTTAAACTTTGATTAATATTTGGAGGACATTTTTAAAAAAATTAAAAACCTCTGGACTTGTTTAGTTCTTACGGAAATTTTATATTTATTACCTGTTTATCCTATGATATTATTTTAATTTATTTAAAAAAAAGCAGCAATAAAGCAAAATTAAATATTTAACGATTTTTTAATTATGATATTGCTTACTTTTGCGTCATATTTATGATATGCCGCTACAATTTTATAATTAATAAAAAAATTAGAGAAACAGTTCTGCTATATTAATATACAAAAAGGAAATAGAAAAAAGTTATAAATTAAAAATTATTTATCTCAATGCTTCAACTGTGAGTTAGCGACTATTTACTTTTTGCTCCTAGATTTATAATCCTATTTACGTATATAAAGAAAAGGAAGGAAAATCAAATTTAGCATTAACTTTGCAGTTGAATTGCTTCTAAATTTAAAAAAAAAACGAAGAAAACTGTATCAGCCAAATTATTTCACCATAAAGGGGAATGATAAAACTTAAGATCCAAGTGGCCGTGTTGATTAGTGCCAGTAGCCACTTCCTGACTGCACGACGGTGACGGTTTCACATTTTTTTCCGTTTTTTCAGCTTCCAACAGAACAGGGACGAACGACTTGGTTTGATTATCCGGCACAACAGGCGTCGGAACGGTGTTCATCTCGAGACTACGTTGCTTCTGCTCCTCTTCAGAGTAGAGGCTCAAGGAACGCGGCCGCTCCAGTTTCAACGGTGGAGGCGGTGATACATTGCCATTGTTGCTATTGCTGAAAAATTAACTTGCCTATCAAGTCATGACAGGTGACAGGCAAGCAAGCAATGTGCAATCGACAGCAATATACACTCACGTCACATAGTTTTTTCTGTCTTATCAGTCTCAAGTATGCGTAATCGGTCACGAGCGTATTCTCACCGAGGATCTCTTATATACAATATATACAAACTTCATTTCACACATACAATTGTATGCGCAGTTAACAATTAATATAAAACATGCTTCGCTCATGCTGATGAATGTAAAACATTTAAAAAAACCACACAATTTTTTATGCAAACATAAATTATAATATTGAAATATAATACCATGTAAGAATATTATAAAACATTGTTTACATTGAAAAAAATTAATTGCGTGAACAGAACAGCGCGACGAAATAGAATTTTTATTTTTCTTATTCGAATAAATATCAAGTTTTACAATCATATAATTAATGTAAAAAAGTACACAGTTGACAATCATTACGATTATTTTTGCATCGATAGAATTTATTTTTTCACGATACGTAAATCGATTATTTATTTTGATATTTATAATATATAAATATTAAATAAATAAATATTAAAAAGTTGCGATTGCAAGTTTTATTTCTTAAAATACTTTTATACATTTAGGATTGCATCTTGAAACACTGATGTTCTAGATCATAAATAAGATATTCAATAAGGTTAAAAAAAAATTCTTTTACGTGTACAAAAGTTGAAAGATATTCAAATCCTAATTTTACATCTTTTTAATTAAAAGGAATGTAAATATGATTGTGTGCAAATTAGCAAATAAAACTTTATTAACTCATATACATATAATTACTAATAGTTACAGACATACAAACTTATAAACTACAATTTAATTTTAATACATACAGCGCATCAAATAAATATATATAATGTACATATTCTTATGCTCATAAATTATAGCTCATAAATTAAGCTGGAATATGCGTGCGTGCGTGCGTGCGTGTAAACAAACATTTTTGACGGGATGTTGGTGTCTTCTGTTTTACTGATAGAAATAATTTTTGTACTAATTTTTCATAGGATGAAAGATCATATTACTGACATATACATTAAGTATGTAATTATACTTAATTTTGTGTGTATATATATATATATATATATACAACTGATCTATTATGATCTATTATGATCTTCTTAAAATTTTTTTTTCATTTCTTACAAACCTTGTAAATAAAATGAAAAAATTTAAGTAACATTCTTTATTTTTTCAATAATACATTATATATATATATATATATATATATATATATATATATATGTATAATAATCAAACTCAATTGTATTTATAATTAATATTGGTAACTTCTATGTATATCTATAAAAGGCGCAATACAATGAGATCTTTTCGTATTCTAGTGGAACGATTTTCTAAATAGAGTTCCTAATAGGGCTCTATAAAAGTATAAATAAGATATATTTTGACAATACAATTTCGTTCAATTTTATACAAAAATTAATTCAGAGATCTATATGATATTCATATAAAACATTTCTTAATGCAAATTTTGATATCTCTAATAATGAGCTTAAATAAAGCGAAACTGAAAATTTAATGTTACACTGAAATAAAAAGTTCCTAACTAAAACGAAGTTTTATGTGATAATCAGATTTTTAAAATTTTGATTCGCCATATTGAATCCACTATTTGGATTCTAAATTCTGAGGCAAGGAAATCGATTATATCTTAGAATAAAGTTGAAAATTACAAAAATAAGTAAAATCACTAGAATATTAATTATTTACAATTTATTATTATTATTATTTCATTTCATTGGTCAATATCTAATGAATTTGCTCACTTTTGTAATTTTTATTTCATTTCAAGACACAATCGACCTCCAAAATTAGATTTATCGATCTCAAGAATCCTTTAAAACCGTTTTGCAGTATACAATCAGATATTTTTTTTAAATTTGCCATATTAAATCCATTATTTTGAATTTTTTAATCTTAGATCAGAATCGATTTAGCGATCCCAAAAATCTTTAAAGAGTAAAATTTTCTATAAGTTATGCGTTGTTAGAAAACGGTTCTCAAAAGATTAATATCCAGAGCTCTAGATTGCATACGATTTCAATGCTCACCCGCTTCATTCTATCTATAATCATTCCGTTATTCACTGCGAGTACTGAAAATCTATAGTAACATAAATTGTAAATTTTTAGTACTCGTGAATAAAGGAACACAATCTTTATCACTCATCACTTACAGTTACAGAAGAAAAATAGAGCGTAAGCGCTGAAATCGAATGCAATCTTAAATTCAATGGGTATTTCTTTTTCTAATAGATCACAGCTGAGATCGAGAAATTCGCAATTTATTTCTATTATGTTTATTATTCTAATTAATTTAGCAAAATTCAATAATTATTGATATATAACGATTGTTACAACCAATTATTTGAAGCATCTTGAATTATTTCAAATATTTTAGTTATATTGAGCACATATACTCTTAGTAAGATTTTTCAAGCTTTGATGATGATTGTTAAAAAAGAAAAAGTTTGTTTACAGTGCAACAATGCGTAAAAAAATAATAACATATACTTTCAGAAATTTTCTCTCACAGTTCTGCTAATTTAAAATGCGTTACATTTGCTGAGTATTATTTTATTGTTCTTTACGATTAAAAATTTTATTTAGAGTTTTTTAAAAATTAAATTTTCAAAATGCATAACTATGAGAGAAAGTCTTTCAAAATATCACAACCAAAAGATATTGCACATAATCTCTTTCATGTGTAATATTATTATACATAATAGCCTTCAATTAAATATTAAAGAAAATTATAAGACAAGCAGGCTCAGATTGTATAACTTCAATAACCATTCCGTGAATTTTACTCACCCAGTATGCTCGGCTGATTGACCAAGCATCGCTGTGTTATGGATTATCTAAAAGAAAGCGTCAATATGTAATGATTAGTCATGCCCTACGCTTTGTGTGTTATAAAGTTAAGAGAAATGTGGAAAGCCTAAGAGAAATTGCATGATTAATGTTTTCAAGTATGCAATAATGTTAGATTTGAATGAAGAAGAAAATGTCTGTGTAAATATCGCAAATATGTTTCGTGATAAAAACTTTTTACGCTTGATTTCATTCAATAGCAATTAGAAATAAAAATATTTTCTGCGTAGAGCTATACATATTTTTAGTAATAATTAAAAATTTTAGATTATTTTTTTATATAATTAAAAAATAATGCCTCTCTTATATATTCTATATTTAGAGATAAAAGTTTAAGCTTTGCAAAAATTAAAATGCGATGATTTTAATTATATTGCAATTGTGCACACAATTTTTGCTCTCCATTTTCTCTATCTCTTTCTTTTCTTTTCTAATACATTACAATTTAATGTATATTATATAATTATTAGTATAATATCAGAACTGATAAATTAAAACATGACTTAAAAGTTTTTCTCGGCTACTTCTCTACGTCGTACTCACATTTGCCATGGAGCAGGGCGGCCGCGCCGCAGCGTATCTACCGAATGAACTGCGCGAAACGGATGCCACGTATGGTACTCCGTTGAGACTGAAAAGCAATATATCATTTTCTTCCATATAACTGTAAACATTTACGATTCGCATCTGTCGCCTCATAAATCGTAATTCGATTTGACGCACCTACCTAGCACCGTTCCTTCCATTACTGTCATTATTGCCCGATGTACCATCGTCCAAGTTCACTCTTGGAGGTAAACTGTATCTATTGCTCCTTACGTCTCGACTCTCTACAAACGGAAACAAAAGTTTTCTTGAACTCAATCCTTGAAATCTACTTGTAATTTTTACATATCCAACGTTTTTAAATTTTAAATTTTAAAAATTCTTTGAATAATTATACTTTCCCGCAAAAAAAAAAGGATCACTGTAAGAGTCAGAAAAAAAATTTACTGTTTCTAAATAAATTTACTTTGTTTCAGAGAAACATTTTATTAAAGTAATCCTTAGTAAATATTTGAGATATTCAAAAAAATCATTTATTTGCTAACATTAATGTGCCATACATTGCGTGCATTCAGAAAATTCATACCAAAGTATTAATTACGTACCGTCATCAAAGAATCCTTCAAAGACGACAAATTTATTGTTCTGTGGGATAATCTTCGAGAGTCCATAGTATTTGCGTAGAAAAGCTAAGAACTTCTCCGATGGTCGATCAATTGCCAATTTCACTGGCCTAATGTTTTCCTCCTATAAATCAAAATACTTTTTTATTGAAAGTAGAATAAAACCAAAGATATTAAAATAAAAATATAAATAAATGAATAGAAAAAGGATAAAATAGTCTCAAAATAAATATTCGCATTTTATAATTTAAAATAAATTATATGTCATAAAAGAATAAGATATTAATTAATTATCTACTTCTAAGCAAAAAGAAAGACAAATTAAACTTGATTTGATTATACACATCATTTTAATTGCTCATGTCATGAATATTCTATAAATGGTGCATTATCATGCATTATCATGGAAAATATTTCAAATAAAATTTATATGGTCTGAAGGAACAAATAATTATAAAATCAATGTTCAAAAAAATTGATTTTTTTACAGTTACATAAAGGTTATAGCCATTTTTTAAAATAATGTATATTTCTCTTAATTTATTATTAGCATAATTACGTAGCAATAGTATTTTGCTAGACCTTAAAATGTTCAAGTTTCGATTAATTGATACTGTATGTATGTATACACGACCATGAAAGAATGTAGTAGCATAAATGTAATTAACTTTCATAAGTCAGGCTATTGCGTCGCCGGATGCGATTCATGTTTGATGCGAAAAATCAAGTTTCTAATATTAATTATTTTACGTAAAAGAAGCATGATAGTAGGAAAAAATACCTATCAGTACCACTATACCACTATAAATACAAACCGACGAACCGTGCCGAAACAAACGGGCTGGATGAGTTCAGTCACCTTGCGAGTTACTTTCGAGCGTAACACCCGCTTTCTTCCTTATATGCGATATAATATAATGACCTTTCGTCACGCATTTATTTTTAAGATCAATCACGTTTTCACAATATCTCGATTTTCTCGCGAGAAAATCGCGGCGACCACGAAAGAGTTCGTACATTATAAAATTGCAATCACGCGAGAAATACGAAAGTTCTAAACAACCGTTTACAGCGAACTTATGAGTGAACGTTTCATAAAGGTTTAGTATCGAAGTTGATAAAAACATCGCGTTTCTAATTAGCACATTTTCTTATTTGTGCAATAAAATTATCTTTAATATGTATGCAATGAAATTATCGTTTTTAATACGTATAAGACATTGCGCTATATAATCGCAAGAAATTTTAGCAATAGGTATATTATTAAATACTTTGACGGAGAAATCAGAAGAATAGAATCAGTTTCTATTATGGTCAAAAGAAATATTATCTGTCGCATGTATCTCACACATTGATGCTATGTAACATTGGATACGCAAATAATTATGACGTCGTACTTTCGAATGAGTCATAATATAAGAGGTAAGTGAAGAGATATAAACACAAATACTGTAGATACGAGTTTAGTCGAGTTTGAAATTTTATTCCGTGCAGTTGTCAATCAATTCACGTTATTTGTAGTGACATCCTAATAAATGTTATAAGCACGGTTGAGTATAATGATACATACACTCACTTTGTGACTGTGCGCGTTTCATCTTAATTTTCATTATAGTAACTAATTATTTCGACTTACAAGTAAAAACAATGAAATTATTAATTTGATTTTAAATCTTGTTTAGATATCATAAAATATTAATATACATATATAGGTACTACATACAAAATTAATATTTCAATAAACGCCCTTGTAAAATCTTGATGATTTTTTTTAAAGTTCTTCATGCAATAAAGATATAAAATTTTCTTACTTAAATTTTTTTATTCAATTTAGATTAAAAAAATAAAAAATATTTAAAAAATATAAATTATTCCTGAGAAAAAATATTTTATATATAATTATATAAAAATATATATAATTTTATATAATTATATGTAAATGGACATATTTTATATATAATTATATATAATTATACATAATTATATCTATTTATATATAATTTTATATAATTATATATAAAATATTTTTTTCCAGGTTTTCATAAATTCTTAACAATGGAGACAAAAGTTGGTCTTACATAACAACCGAAAAATATATCATTTATAGTAAGTTATTAAATTTATATCTACTTATTATACGAATCTTATGTATAATGAAATATGGTATTCTAGACAAGTTGAGCACAAAAATAAAGAATGTTCGTCTTCTTTCGTTACAGTTCTCTGCACTTGTCCTCACATGACACCGATTTCAGGGTTTTGAGTCTTCGAGCGGAACGAAAAACAGTTTGCAGAATTCTTCATTTTTCTCATCTTTATATTATACATGTATATACTATATATACTATACTTTTTTTTACTTTAAAAATTATTTCTTGTTATAAACTTTGTTTTAAAAACAATTATTTATATTAATTTTTGCAAATTACTGCTGTTATTAATTCGCTTATTAATTCGTGTAAATGCATTTGTCATGCATTTTTTTTAAATAATATAAATTTCCAAATTATATTACTTAAATCTATATTTTTTGCTACAAAACTTAATAAAAAATATTTTGCAATACATTTACTACATTTAATACACACACACAAATGTTATATTTATTTTTTATCAATTTCTATTTAAATGTATTGAAATCTTTAACAAACGTAGTAAAATCGTAATATTAATTATTTATAAAAGTTTAAAATAATTTTACTACGTTTGTAAAAGATTGCAATTATATTATCGTTATTATTATTAATATTAATTAATACCATTTATTAACCAAATAAATGTTACCGATCTGTTACATAAATATTATTCATTTTTCTCTATATAGCTACGATTGTAACGGTTAAACTTCTGTTTCGCACAATCTTAACGATTTAAGTATCTACCGTGCAGGAAGTAATTATGCCTTCTACTGGCGCATCAAAGATTTGTCTTCGAGCGGGGAAGTTCGAGTATTGTATAGCGGAAACTCTTTCTTCACGTGAGAACAATTCATTTCTCATAGTTTCATTAACATACAATTATCGAAAGAGAATACTATATACAATTAAATCGGCTACCTTCGATAAACATCTTAGAAACGATAATAATAACAATATTTTATTGTATAATTTTGCGTAATAAAACAATTAATTACAACATGACAATATAAAGGTAAGAAATAAATAATAATCTCTTACAATAATTAAATTTTGAATTACTTTTTCTGCATTTAGTTATTCATTAACACTTATTTTCGTGAAATATCATTCAGACTTGTATCAGAGGAATTTTTTGTTCTCTAGATAATCTTAAGGACAAAATTACAAATGTATATTTTACTAATTTTAATTTCTTTTTATTAATCTATTTTATTTTATTAGTTGCGAGTATTGTAATACTTATTGATCAGAGTTAATTAATTATATGTTATTTTAAATCTGTCCATAGATGATTCTTTATCGAAGGTAACCTTAATTCTTTATCGAAGGTAAGATTAAATATAATTTAAGATTTGAAAATGAGCGCTGAACTTACAGATAACATGTGCTGATAGAGAATATTGCCCAAACCCATACGTTGTCGCGACTCGTGCACGTAGAAATCCAAAATACATCTCGCCTGCAGCTGATAATGCTCACCCATTTCATCAAACAGGAACAAATTTTTCGATCCCGTTTTCAGTAATCCCACCACACTACCGAGTCCACTGCAAAATCAAGAGATTTTATTATGCGAATGAATTACAGTTTCCTACGAAACGACTTTGAAAAATACTATGTCACGTCGCATCGTTACAATATCGTAATAATTGCCAAGTAATGCGTAATATCTGTGTATGGTCTGATGCATATCTTATATACTCCAGCAGGAGTCGACAAAATGCTGAAATTGGGCACGTTCGCCCACGAATGCTCGCGAGTGCCCGGCTGTGTGTATATTGCATATTAACAACTCAGGAGCGTATTCTATTTTTATATCTTGGAATAAAATTTTGCATTTCATATACTACAAAAATAGTGTACATATAAACAGTATAATCTCAAGTTTGGAATATTTTCAAAAACTTTTAGAATCAATCTCTAAAGAATAAACTCTCACTCTTAAAGAATGAAAATTGAGCCATTCTTTTTCAAAACTGGCACAAGTTTTACTTTTAAGAATAAGATTCCACGCCAAAGAATTTAGAGAGTAACGATAGTGTAAATATAAAAGATTCTTAATACTTTTAGATCTACAGGAATAATCTTAGATAAGATAAACAAATGTTAAATTGAGAAAACTTCCATACAATTGCAAAATAATATTCTGTTCATAAACGCGCAATATACAAAACTGTACATAAACAAATTATATTAGTATAACGATATTAGCAATCGTCTCATCAATCATGTCTATTTTTCTATTTTCACTTTATTTGTATCTTAGCCGACCTAGCTATTTGTCCATTTGCGAGCAGTATCTACTTGCCAATATTTTCAGCTAAAAAATGTCCATTTTAATATTATTTTAGCATCATTCCATATCTCTTTAAAATTCGCGGATTTAAGCTATTTCAATTTATCGAAAGTAGCTACAAGAAGTGTCAATAATAAAAACCATTATATTTTGTATGATTTTGAATATTAATCGTCAGAAATCTTTTTAAAATTTGAGAAGACTTTTTTTTAAGAATTTATTAGTTAGATCAATTATGTATTGTCGAAATATAGAAATTTGAATACAATGTTGTCTGTATAACACAAACAATAGTGCAAATCTCAAGAGTAAATAATTATTTATTAACAAATATTATATTTTAAGTAAATCTAAATGAAGAAGAAAACTTACTTGTTCCCTTCATTATCTACTAGCAAATAAACCATGTGATCTGTGTCTCGGAGTTTAAGGGCGCTAGTAATTGGCTTGTTGAGTCCTTGAGCTCTTGCTGATGCCTCACCCATATCGTCCAGTATTCTGCTCAATAATCTTTGACATTCGCTAAAAAAAAAATGATACTTATCAGATATATCTATGTTTATATTTGCAAATAAATCGAATACATTTGCATACAATTTTAATTTGCAATTAATAGATTTAGCTAGATATGTTGATACAAGGCGCTTTATATAATTTGTACATAAATTTTTTAATATTTTATATTTATCTCTATTTTTATAATATGATTAATTAAGAAAATGTAATCCAATACAGTTAGAAAAAAATTTCTGAAAGCATCCTAAACATAATTACGGAAAAGGTAATATAAGAATTGAAAATATGTGAAGAATTTCTGATTTAAAAAATTTTAATGTAAAATATCAAATTGTTGCAGATATCTCTTAAATTAGATGTAAATTAGAAGTAACATCTCGATCAAGCATTCCTATTTTTCAACGCTACAATTACAATCGAATATAATGATACATAGCGATTACACATTGAAATAGTACGAAACAATCACGTTCTTTTTTTTATCTTCATATTTTATGCTACTAACATCAATTTCATAAAACTATGCTAATTAATTCTCCGATGTTCTTGTGTCAAGGACAAAACATTTTTAAAAACTAGCGGAAAATAGCTATAGCATGAATAAAGGAAAAGAAAGAGATGAGAGGAGAAAAGGGGAAAGAGAAAGAGAGAGAGAAGGAGAGAAAGAGAGTATAGAAAAAAGTAGAAAGTTTATTAGAAGAATTATTAGAAGAAAATATTAATGCAGATAAATTTTTATGTCGATTAATTCTTTTTGCATTAGATAGCAATTAATAAAAAAACTTTATTTTTATACATAATCATTTTCAATTAATACTAACAATATATAAAGCTGGAGCAATCATCTGAATAATAATCTGAATAATAATAAAGTATATTATTTATTAAATAGAAAGATATTGATTTGTTACGACCTAAGATGAAAAAGCTTCTTATGCTTTCTGTAATAATCAATATTAAATATTGTAGCGCAGCATGCAATATTTAATTTCATATTCGATTAGATTACACAAAATTATACGTTAGAAAAATATATAGATGCAATTATTTGCGCCATTGTAATAAGAAAGATTCCTCGTGTAACACATTATTCAGTTACAGCGATGACCTGATTCATGTTTTGGACGCGCGCCAATCCATTTTGGCGATAAAGATCAGGTTAATTTATTCTATCGATATTATATCTTCTCTTATGGTCATTATATGCTATTGGCGTGAATATGATGGATTGTACGATGAAAAAACATGAATAATCATCGAATGTGGAAAGTTGCATTGCGAAATCTACAGCTCTTAAAGACATGAAATTTCACGGAAATATCTTACATAAGACGCTTGCTTAACTTTGACAATAGATTATTTAATTTTACAGTACTACATTTTTTAGCTTTTAACAAATTTTATAGAAGATAATCGAAAATGCTTCCTTGTATCTTATATCACTTAGAAGAAATATTACTGTAGAATTTTAGTTATTGAAAAAAAATATTTTTCTTCACAACAAGTATTTGACAGATTCTTACAAAAAGTGCATATTTACGTTTGTAGCTCAACTTGTGTAATTAACAAAATTATGCAATCTCAAGATTATTTTCGGTACAAACATATAAATAAAAAGGAAATATGAAAAAATAAATTTTCGAGCTTCTGTTATATGATATTGCGATATTGCTAAAATGTAACGTTACTGCAATATTACAACATAAATTACAATGTTACTGCAATATTGTTACAATGATCTACAAGTACTGTATGATGGGTTAATATCGGAATAATAATTTTGCAGCACGTGTCATTGCATCAACTGCTTCTGTCCTCAAGGAGGACAGGTATTTAACCGGAGAACAGGTAACCTAGGTTTTCTGTATACCTACAATAAATAACGAAGGACAAATCTTTCACGGTGAGAAACCACGATACTTCTCTTTTCGTCATAGACTTCCGCAAGCGTCGCGAGTCACTGCCCAAGAATTCGATAGAAGCTATTGCAAGTGAACCGAGTTCCTTGAACCGAGAATCTACGGTCATACAAAATCGTCTGTCCGAATTTACTGTTCGAAAAAACTCATTTACTTCACAATTCGCTAACTTTCTTATGGCAGAAAGCTCGGAGAAAGAAGAATATCCCACCGTTTGTCATAACGAATATGGATTGAATAAATGGAATGCGGAATCTTATCTAGACTTTATCGTGGAAATTGCTTATATAACATCGTAACCTAAATCTTAATTATATAGGAATGATATATAAAATTACATTACTCTCTGCAGCTTCTAAGTATTCCGCATTGACTCAATTAGCTATAACGCAATAGCAGATTTGAACACGTTAGTGTTCATTCAATTCAGTAGTGTTCATTCCTTCAGCAATTAGATAATGTGATGTAGTCTCGTTATTGATGTCTTATCATTTATCGAAAAAATAACATTAGAAACATTAGAAAAGCGAATTGATGGAATATCTTGTTTAAAGTGATTATGTTTAAATCATATTTAATTGTTTAATATATTGTTATTATTTACGATAAGAAAAAATATCGAGCATGAAATAAATAAGTCTTCTCAAATGTTGCAGTTCATATTCGCTCAAAATAAATTATGGATCTGGAATTCATAACAAGATTTATAATTGTGCATGCATGTATACCAGACAGCACACAATATTTATAAAATATTCACAAAATATGTATAAATATTTATAAGATTTATTTTAAATATTTTGTAAATATTTTTATGATCTTAAATTACACAGATCATAAACATTTATTATAAATATTATGAAATATTTATTGTAAATGTTATAATAAGTGCTACGAAAATACTTAATGAGACATCATAATCCAAATAAAAAATACTTATTAAAAATATTTATTTATAATATATTTATCATAAATATTACATAAAATGTTTAGTCTATATTTTAATAATATTTCGAATAAAGCTTTATATAAAATATGTATGAAATATGTATATAACATTTCAAAAAATGAATATTAATAAATATTTATCATAAATATTCTATGCTGTCTGAATATGAGTGTGCGCGCGCATGTGTGCACATCACATATATACATACATATCGCTTGTTTAAAAATGACATAAGTCAAACATGTAATGTAATTTATGAGTTATTACCATGAATGAGTTAAGTAACTTAACTTATTCGTAAAAAAAAATCGACAAAATCGATGCAATTAAAAAAAGATTTTTAAAAAAAGGTAAACTTATCAAGAGAATGATTTTTAAAGGTTGTAAAATAAAATAATGAAAATGATAATTGATATTAAGAATATTTCTTTGCTGATATTATTTTATTAGTCGATAACTTTCTGTCATTTAAAAAATACTTTTTTCATTTTCTGGAAAAGCTTAACTTTTTAATTATGTCGCTTTTGAAGCCTACCTGGAGCAATATATATATATATATA
>Ga0157364_1000188_pt1 | contig 33182 bp, 23 predicted proteins | sample AttsexASBM2_FD_111476 | JGI IMG/M metagenome (GOLD analysis project Ga0157364, IMG submission 111476) | Fungus gardens microbial communities from leaf cutter ant in Ribeirão Preto, State of São Paulo, Brazil - Atta sexdens ASBM2 | ecosystem: Host-associated > Fungi > Mycelium > Unclassified ...
ATTGTTGTTACACCTCGATTGTTACGCAATTATTGATAGGAGGCAAAATACCTAGTAGCCGCGACATTGAATTGTGTATGGAGAAAGAGAAATAAACGAGTGTGCGTCATTGCATTGAGGTAGATGTGAGTATGACATGAGTGACATGTCACACAAGGAAACTTCCGTTCATTAACATTATCGCACCGGTAATTTGTTAATTACTTCAGAATAGTTTCGTATAACTAGGAACAAGTCACAAATTTAATTAGAAGAGTAATTTATGATTAATAGGAGAATAGATTTCTAGAATCTATCCTGCTTTTCAATTTACAACATCTTAAATATTAAAATATTAAAAAATATACTATAAATAAACAATATACTATAAATATAAAGCACAAACTGGCGGATTTCAGCGAAATGACAATATTAAAATGCATTTTCCATATTAAAATGACAATATTAAAATGAAATTTCGAATTTTTCCCTTTTTATCATATACGTATATAATAACATCATTTACATTAATAAACTGATTGTTAGAAAATATTATATCTCATATAAGATCGTCCTTCGATTAATATAGAAAATAATATTATCTAAATTTTTTTTTTAATGTTATTTAAACTGAAAATAAAGTAAATTAATTTACTGATTCTGAGTTTAAATAAAGACGAAGCTTAAAAGTGATATACTAATAATTTGTCAGGTTGTAAAAACTGTTATTTCTTATGATTTTATCCATGAGACAAATATTCTTTTTATATACATCTTCACATTTATGATATTACTACAGACTATTCAATTATTACTATTCTTATTATTCTTATTACTTTCACATTTATTACAATTAATATAGGATTTACTTCTTACAAAATTATTAAGTCATTTAACAATTCCCAGAAAAAAAATTCTCTTGGATTGATTTTAAAAAATGTTAAAATGATTTAAATATATTCTATCGAATATATTTGTGGTGTTGACAATATATATTCATTTATATTTATACATATATATTTCTTACAGACATCCGATTTAATATTAAAAAGTAGCGATTAATTACTTATTTTGTGCATTAAAACTTTATTGAGTATTTAAAACATTATTCAACAATGTTTAAGCAATTACAATCACCTCCCAGAATTAATTTTCTACTAGAGATTAATATAATAAATGCATTAATTATGCTTATTTCAAATATTCTATAATTTTCGCAAGATGTTTATATTTTCACTTCTATCGCATCAAAAGAAGAGAAAAAAAACTGAATCCACGTTAAAAAGTAGAAAAATAGAAGAGTGCTATAAAAATAAGAAATTTCAAAATGCAGCTAAACATAAATAATCCAAAAGATTATTAATGCGAAAATCTGCGCCAAAAAATCACCGCGATGAATATCGCAAGAAACTTGAAATCCATTTCAAGCCTCTCCTTCTCTCGCTTTGAATTGCAATGTAATCCGCGCTCTCGACATTTTGGAATACATTCATTTCGCGCGCAAAAACGGCGATAACCTCACTTTTTGCAAATAGATGATTTTGCAAAAAAAAAAAAGAAAGAAGAGATTCGTCCTCGTGGCGAAGCCCGCTGACCACGATGTTTTTCGCACGTGGTCGATGACGTGTGCTCCGCCCGCACAAAGAATATCCCCGTCCGACCCTTCTCTCCCCTCCACGAAAATAGCGGTATTCTATTCTCCTTTGCCAACACGACATGCGAATGAGGAAGTTCTTTTCTTTTCGTTGTAGAAACAGGTGTTACGGACAAAAATTGGAGCGTCGAAAAGGTGAAGGGGGAGGATCGGAAAAAAGCGCGCGTAAAGTCACGTACAGCGCAGCTGATAAAGAGAATGAACCACGCGTTTCGTAACAAGGTAGCAAATAGAAGGGAGGGAGAAGGGTGCGTTTTACAAGGACGATGAGAGTGCATATAGGAGCAGAGCACGCGGGCGCGTACCCTCCGGTTGGAGAGGGAAATCGTAAAAGGGGATCAAGCGCTAGAGAAGGAAAAGGAGGAGTGAGGGCGCGAAAGAAGGAGCAAATGTGTGTGTGAGGCTCGCGCTTAAACGGGAAAGAGCACGAGGGAGAGAGGAAAAATGAGAGAGCGAGAGAACGAGAGAGAGAGAGAGAGAGAGAGAGAGAGAGAGAGAGAGAAAGCGTATAATGACGTACCATGATCGGCAGCACAGCGTTGATTTTGCGAATGTGATTCTCGGTCTCGTCGAAGATGTTGATCGAGATGCCCGAGTGCTGACCGCAGAGGCGGCAAACGCGGCTCGATTCGAGGGTCTCCATGTCGCATATACTGATATAGAGCTCTCCGGAGCTCTCAAGTCACGCTACTCCGTGTCGGCTATTCTCGCGCGTCGTCTCAGCACAGCCCTCTCGCGCGCCACGACACGACGTCGCACGCGCGCGCCTCCACTCAGTTCGTAGCTCTCGCTTGCGCTTTATCTTGACTGGTCGCCTCTCACGCTGCCCTCGCTCGGCTACGTTGTCCTCGGCGCGCGCCCTGCCCTTACCGCCTTGCCACGCTACTTGCTTGCACCCGTATGCGCTCGCGTGCGTCCGCGCCCTACCCGCGGGAATCCAGAAAAGCATCCACGAAAAGCGAAGAATGGATCGGAGCGAGAGAGAAGGAAATAGTGGGAGTAGAGGAGGAACGAGGAAGGGAGGACAAGTAGAGATGTGCGTGATAAACCGCGCAAACTCGATAACACGACGCCACGAGACGCGGCCGATCAGCAGGTACGTGACTGAGACCAGTCGAGACGTAGGTCGGGCAATGTGGATCGACCGGACTAGATGGAACTGGGCGACCGCTGGTCGCTGGTAATATCTGATCCGATGCACTGCATGCGAACGCGAGATCGATTGGCGTCACCGCTTAACGATTGATTCGAACTATATATTGTTATCAAAGAGAAGTCTGAGAGCGGTCATGACCATGTTTTAGCTTTTACCATTATATTTCGTAGGTAATATCCACGATCTTGTGGTTCTGTTCCATGCTTATTTCATGGAATTAGATAAAGATGAATCAAAGTCTGATTGTGCCTTTGTCGAACTCATCTAATAGTACAGAACAGAACCACAAAATCATTATCACAGACATTATCTGGATTTGGTAACAGTTATAAAATCGCAATCGTGAAAAAGAAAAGATCCGTTATTATTCCGGAAGAAATTTTAAGGAAAAACATAAAATATAAAATAACATTAGTAAATATTTATATAAAGGAACATTTATATTAACAGTTTTTAAACACTGACATATAATTGTTTTATATTAATTAGTTGATTGCTTCTCTTTACTACCTTTTTCGATACAAAAATTATTAATTTAACAAAAATATACATATATATAATTTAAATTAACGATCATAAATTTATACCAATAGTTGATAATTTATACCAATAGTTGGACGTTCTTGAATTATCTCCGAGCAACAAGAATCTTTTGCACGTAACTAAAAGTTTTATAACTGCTAATATCTAACTTTAGAATTGATAAATAAAAATATATGAACAGGAAAAAGCTTTATATATAATACATTCTTCTCTAACGATAGTTAATTTGGATCATAAATTACTGTATTTATATAAAAAATAATTAAAATATATAAGAAATCTACATAGTTTTACATGTGTACATTGCACATTAGCATGTAGATATAGATTATTATATTTTATGCATAAACGCACAGTTCTAATTTAAATTTATATATCGTTAATATTGACTGTCTACGGTCAACGCGATGCTGCAATGCTTTAAAGCGAGACTTTGGCTACAGCCTTTATTAACATTTTTGAATTAACCAAGAAGAAAATATGCGGAAATTTTTAAATTGTATGCGCTCTCTATTTTTTCATATTTAAATTGCTTTCTATTTCGTTCAGCAACGACTCGGTTAATTTTAAACTACATTTTTTCATCTTGACGAGCAGTTCAAATGAATTGGCTCAAGTTGCTAATGCATGTCGCACACGTATGGATTCTCTTTTATAAGCTTTTTACGATAAACCATTACCTAAGTTTCAAGTCTTAATTTGTAAGAAATTAACCAATTTCAATCGAAGAAAAGAATAATCGAGTATGATTGATCAAAGTTTAGGTATTGGCTTATTGTGGAAAGTCTATAAAAGAAATTTCATACATGTGCGATCCATTACGCTAATAATAATCCAATCAGCAGACAATGTTTTTTAAATGTTTTATAAACGTTTATTTCTCATTAATTTTATATTTTTCATGATTCGTTTTCATTAATTCATTAATTTAATATTTATTTAATGTTTATTAAACATAATTTTTTATTTGAAATAATGGTTTGAAAAAATATTTTTTAAATGTTTATCTAACGTTTATTAAATGTTTATTTAAAATTAAATATTTATTTGTAATAATAGTTTGAAAAAACATTTTTTATACGTTTATTTAATGTTTATTAAATATTTATTTAAAATTAATTATTCATTTGAAATAAAGATTTAAAGAAATATTTTTTTAATGTTTGTTTAACGATTATAAAATGTTTCTTTTACATTATTTATTTATTTAAAACGTGGTGATAAGAAACATTTATTTCACATTTATTTAATGTTTAGTAAACGTTCATTTCACATCAACTATTTATTTGAAATAATGGTTTAAAGAAGTATTTAACGTTTATTAAATCTTTTTTAAACGTTTATATGATGTTTAATAAATGTTTGTTTTTTATTATTTATTTATTTAAAATATGATTAAAAAATATTTATTTATCTGATATTTATTATAAATATATACAAAATATTATTTTCTAAAGCTCAAATTAATAAAAAACGAATCGGAATAATAAAATAATCATGGAAGAGAAGTTAACATAATATAATTACGTTAAGTATATCATATGTATGCCAATAAAAGACTATATGCACCGATAGTTACAAGTGGCATGACGGATAAAGTATGAGACTCATAACCTGAGATCCCGTCATAAAAACCCGGCCGATAAGTGAAAAAGATTAAAATATAATTAAAAATCAGAAATTAATTAATAAAATTAGTCGTCTAAGATTTTTAAACATTGTTGATAAAAAAAACATAAATTAAAAAAAAGATTCAAAATTATTATTTTTTCTAATTTTGTTTAAATAATTTTGTTTAAATAACATTAAAAAACATTTTTTAACATTAAAGAAATGTTTTTCAAACTTTAAATGAACGTTTCTTAAATGTTAAAAAAATGTTTATTCAAATATTACAATAAAGATTTTTGTAATCTAAAGAAGGGGACTTAATCCATTATTTTTTAAAATATTATCTGCTGATGGGAAAATAAACAATAATAAGATAAACCGATATTCATAGCCAGTTTCTTATTTCAATTAATAATTCTTATTTTAATTAGTTAATATTTAAAAATGCTAACAAACATGCTGCAAATGCTAATAATTAACAATATTTTTAAATGCAATATATATAAGAATGTTTTATAATAATATAAGACTTATATAACAATTTAAGACTTAAGTTTTAAATTCAAACGGATTATGAATATCAACCTTCTAGATCACTATGTGAACAATACAAATAAATACAATACAAATAAATAAACATTTAAAACCTCTACCTTATAATATACGTTAGGCATTAGCCGTATTGACCTTTATTCGAAAATATGTGCAAAGAAAGAAGATCTTTCAGTTAATGTGCTAATTGAAATGGTGTCAGGTCTACTGAAAAGGAAGTTGAAAAGAACTTAAAACCATTGGGCTTTTCCGGATCAGGTTGTATTTCACAAATTGACATAATTCCGATTTTAATTTTCTGCACGGTGACATAATGAAGAGGCCAGTGAAGAGTTGGGATGTAAAGACTCGACAAAATGTACATTTGGATCCAGTCGACAAACAGGAGAACGACAACAAGGAATATAGGTAAAACGCGAGCAAAAACTCAGCAATAAGCACAATTTCGATTGCATTAAACATGAGAAATAATATGATAATAATAGTAATCTTTTGAAAGAAATATATTTACAATATATTTAGATTTGTTAAACGATCGACAAAGTATACAATATTCTTACTAACTACTTCTCATTCTATTATTGTTTGTTTTATGTTTAAACTTTAGAACCATCAGATTGCCAAATGATTTAGAAGTTTTGCTAATTTCCGAATATTTAACAACAAGCTTTTCTCAAGAAAAGAAGGTATAACAAGATTTATTTTAAGACTTACTAATTTTTTTAGTTGTTATTCAAAATTTATATTTAAAATTAATATTAATAATAAACTTTAAAATCATAAGAGATATCTATTTTCAAGATTTAAGCAGTATATTATGATTATGATGACAGTGAAGTTTTGATTTGAAAAATTTAATCTTCTGCACTACAGAAAAATTTCCATAAATTGATTTCGAAATGGGTGTGATACAATTTCAAACTGTTTAGTCATTCTGCGGATTATATTCAATTTTTCCCATTTAATACTGCGTGTAATGCGCGTGATGTATTTATTCTTATTTTTTTTAAACAGGCAGCGTGTAGTTTATGCGTGAATGTAGGAAATTTCAGTGATCCACCAGAATTTCCGGGCATATCATATTTCTTAAACTATTTGCTTTTTCAAGATTTCGATAAATGTTCAGAGGTATTGAAATATGATACATAAATTTACCGTAAATTTATTCATGTATTTAAGTATTTAAGTATCGTTTTATTTGCAGCAATGTACTTTGGGAGATTTTATTCATTATCATGATGGCATTAATAATGTCTCAGTAAGCAATGAGCATACAATATTTTACTTTGATATCGAAGAAAACAGCTTATTTGTAACTCTCCGCAGTTTTGGTCTTTTTTTTACTAATCCTATAGTATCGAAACATATATTTATGGAAAACCTATTTGACATAGAAAACGGTATTATAAATCGTAATTTAAACATTGTTGTCGCAACTTGCAGTCTTGACATACTATGCTTATATAGAGTTTCAGAAAAACTTATATCAAAACAAGAACAAATACGAACAACTATTTTCCTCCTTCGCACAAATTGGTCATCCAGTCAACAAGTTTTCTGTGGACCATTTAATAAAATTGCGCAATAATATAGATTACGACAAATTGTACAATGTGCTGGTCAAATTTAAAAAGCGCCATTACAGCGCTCACAGAATGAAACTAGCAATACAGGTAACTTTGTTAAAATTGCGACGCGAGAATTATTACTTATAGAGTTTATGATTCTTTTGTTTATAAAATAAAGTTAAATCATAACATGATACATCTTTTTATAGTCGGGACTATCGTTGGATACAATGGAAAAATTTATCACAGCGTGCTTTGCTAGTGTGTCAAATAACGGGATACCTCCAGATAATTTTTTCAAATTTAAAAACGATTTCCCTTTTGATACTCCTGCTTTCCGAAAAATGTATAAAGTTAATGATGATTCGGAATGTTTGACACGAGTATGTGACTAAAATTTGAACAGATGTAAAAGAACCTAGGTTTATACAACATAAAAATACAAAATATACAAAAAAATTTCTCTTTTGCAGCTGCAAATAACGTGGGCCTTGCCTTCGTTCTCCGATTTTCATAAATATAATTCATATCTATATATACCGTGGATTCTTGAATATAAGGGAAAAGGTTCCTTAATTAGTTATCTATACCAAAAGATGTGGAGCCCTATATCAGACGAGAAAATGAATTATTGTGAGATTCAACAAAACTCTTTGTACAGCTCAATACAGCTCACCATAATACTCACTTCTAAAGGACGAAAACATCTGGAAGATGTTCTAGATGCGATATTTTCTTTTATCAATTTACTAAAGAGAGCGGGTCCACAGGAAGCAATTTATAATGACATATGTGGAAGTAAAAAAAATATTCATAGGTAAAGTAATTTTAGAAATAAATATGTATTTAAGAAGATTGAAGAGAAAGGTTAACAACATATTTGTGAAACATCACTTGAAAATCTTTTTAGATTTACTAATTACAGCAACGAATCATTTTCTTTTATAAAACACTTGAGTAAGAATATGCATTTCTTTCCATCGAAGACTTATATAAATGGAAATCAGCTTGATTCGAATTATAATGCAAAAGTTATACAAAAATGTTTGAATTATTTGGTACCTGAGATGGCGAATATTATGATTTTCTCAAAGAATTTTAATGATTTCGAATTAAAGAAGGTTGAACCATGGTGGCATACGGCATATACGGATATTGAAATACCGAAAAAATGGATCGAACGTTGGAAAGTCATTGAGTCATTACCAGAATTTTCTTTACCATCACCGAATATATTTCTTACCAAGAACCTTTGTCTAATGCAGGTACCAAATGAACAAATTGAGAAACATCCTATAAAATTACACAGTAATTCTGTGTCGGAGATTTGGTATCACTCGAATCCTAAGTTTTGTTTGCCGATATGTTGTATACATTTCTATTTTATTTCACCTCTGAAATTTGAATCGTTGAAGAAGTAAGTAGCACAGGAAATGTAACCATGCAATAATTGTAGTTACTACTGTACTTGATATTATACCAATTTTTAACTTATGATTACTAATATTATAATTTTTATATAATTATTTACATCTTATCGAAAAAGACGTGAATATTAATAATATTTTAGTGGAATTCTCATGGATATTTACTGCAGACTATGGCGACAGCTATTAGCCGATCAATTATATCCATCTTTACTGGCTGGGTTTACACGTGCTATCAGCATCCTTAAGAATGGTTTTACATTAAAAATAAGCGGTTTTAATGAAACTCTGCCAGTAAGTAAACGTTCAAAGTGTGCTTTGGAATTGTAAATACAATTTTAAAATATATCATTATATTTATATTTGCAGCTTGTAGCGGCTACTTATGCACAAGGCATGAAGCAATATTCAAGCTCTATTACAAAGGACATATTCGAAAATGTCAAAATTCAACAAATGCTGATATATTTGACCTCAATTAACACATCTAAAACTTTCCTCGCGTATTGACTACTGATTATTTATTACATTAGGCATTATTACAACAATTACAAAATTCTTACATGACTAAAATAAATAATTAACATATTAATTGTAACAATTGATATCATAAAATAAATTATATCACGTTACATTTCTGCTTTAATCAATTATATCTTTACTCTTGCTTGCAGCGACATGGCATTATCGATACTGAAACTCGACCATCATGCACAAATTGATATGTATACTACTATACGGAATATCACTTTGAAAGACTTTCAAGACTTCGTAAAATCCTTTACCAAACGTCTATATATTCAATGTCTCGTGCAAGGAAACATAACGCCGTCTGCTGCGATCAACATAGTACAGCAATTTATTAAAACAATTAATTGTAGCTCTTTACATCCAAATACAATACAACAGCTTAGAAGCATTCAGATACCTTTGGGCATAAGCTATTACAAGATTAAAAATATCAGCAAATGTGATACAACTTCCACAATATCAAATTATTATCAAGCCGGCATCACCACGATTGAATTATCGACATTAATTCGTCTGATAAGCGTAAGTATTAAGGGGATCTTAAAGTGAAGCGCTAACTCCGAGGAGATCGCTATTTATCGAAAAATACGACACATCGACATATTTTTATATACTACTGCACCAATATATCACTCACACACACATACATAAATTTTCGTAGAATAATTACGTTTTAATTAGACTTCTAATTGAAATTCTAAGAATTTCGCGTCATTTATTTATGTAAACTACCTACATCTATAGTCTGTAGATGACAATTTCGTAAGTACAGATTCTATATCAAGCAAATTGTTTCGATATTGATAATATTATATTGGAGTGAGAAATAATAATGATCTCAATTTAAGTCATTTTTTTTGTTCTCGGCATAAACTCTATCACACAGACACGTACGTATTAATGCGTACTTTAATCCTGAGAAAGGATTTTTAAATCTATAAAAGAGAAAAATGTAATTATTATACAAATATTGCATTTAGTCGGTGATGTAGATAACTTAAAGATCCTCTTAAATAATATGTATTGTTTTGTATATTTTGAATGTATGGAATCTTTAATGTATATTTATTTATTTTTAAAAATTAATGAAATATGAGTAAGATCTTTGATTATCACGATTAATTGTACTTGCACATCATATTTACTTGCACTTGTTTTTCAGTATATAATGAACGATAAGATATACGAGGATCTATTTCTTCATAACTTTATATATATCAAGATCAACTTTAGTGACGTTAACGGAATTTTAGGATATTCTATTACTACTTCTGCTCAAGCATATCAATACACAACCGAATATCTTGATAAGAAAATCGATGAATTTTTGAGATGGTTTAAAAACATTATGGAACAGCTCACAGAAAAGGAATTAGATGTTTACAAAGAAAGGTTCCTAAAATCTAGATCATATGACGATGCCAATCTTGAAGAAGAAGCTGAAAGAAATTGGAAAGAGATCATGACGTGTACTTATATGTTTGATTTACACGAACAGGAAATACTTGCTTTAAAGAAAATAAATGTTAATAAGCTGAGGGAATGGCTTGCAGATCACACATTGAATGGAAGTAATTTCAGAAAATTGAGTTTGCATATTGTAGGAACTATTCCCAAAAAAGCAAAATACGTTGATTTACAATACATAAATGACGATCATCAGCAGTACAAGCCAACTAAATATCATTATATTACTAAAGTAGAAGATTATAAGAAAAAACTTTTCATATTTTCAATTAAGCGTTCCAACAAATCCTCTTAGAGCACAGAATAAATGACACATTAGATTTAATAATATAATGAAATGAAAACTTTTATTGTCTTATGATAATGAAGTTTTTCTTTAACGGTTAAATGATTAAATTTAAGCTTTTTATCCTCTCATAAGACTACGCAAGAAATCAATGCAAACATCTTTTGCAACGTTCATCATACTTCTATATTCTTTCGATAAGTCGTTATGAATAATAGTTATTATTATAATAGCTATTATTGTAACAGCTATAGAATTTTTGCATTTTGCTACAGAACTAGAATATTCGAAGTTAATAGAACGAAATTGTTAGTTTTATGTATTAATTAGTTTTATATATTAACGATATATAACGATATATAAATATTTTTTCTTTAATAATAAAAATATAGAAACATATAAACAGATACATAATGGAAACATATTATAAGTAGCTGTAATAAGAATAATAGACAAAAACATATACTGTGATAATTAGGGATGCACCGGATACCGGATACCGGATATCTGGACAGAATGTATCATCGGATATCCAGCATCCGATAGGATATCCGAGAAGGCAATTTTTTCGAGTCGGATATCCGACCGGATTCCGAGAAAATGTCTTCTAAAAAAAAAGCCTATAGGGAAAAAGATTGCGGCAATGTATAAAATATTGTAGCATCATGAATATTTATTTCTAGAATATTTGTATAAGAAAAAATCAACAATTTAATGATATTTCAACCGGATATCTTCTCGGATAATAGTGATATCTGGCTATCCGATTAGATAGTAAAAAAGTATAATATCGGATACTGGATATCCGGTGCATTCCTAGTGACAATAAAGGAGGATATTAGTTAAAAAATAAAGTACTTGCTCAAGGATGTAATTTTTTATTCTAAACACGACAAAATGTTTTCAATAAAATATGTCTCTCACTCTCTTTTTCTCTCTTCTTTCTCTTTCCTCTCCTGACTCATATCACAAATTTTCAAACTTAACTTAATTGATTTAAAATTCGTATTCTTTTACAAAGGCTGCACACCAGTTGAGCAAGACTTTTATAAACTGAAAGACTGATTCTACAAATATTTTATTTTTATATATATGCATACATATTGTGTGGAAATTGCATTTTAAATAAACTGATGAAATATTAAATATTCTACTTTCTAGAAAGAGAGGAAATTTTTTAATTTAACTGCTTTTTAAGTCAACTGCTCAGTTTCCTATTCTTTCGGAAAAGAAAATTTTGCGATTCGGCGACAGCTGACATAAAAAAAAAGGCAGAGCATCTGCTTTTAAAAATCAGATTTTGTGATCATTAATAAGTAATGTACAATATAAATAATTTTAAATTAATGCAACATTCATTAAGAGTGGGTTTTGAGTTTTATACTTTAAATAAACATCATGTATATTCTTTTTTTTCTATTTTTCCAATTTTTCTATTATATAGATTTGTAATTCTATCTTATACATCTTCTTTCTTATACATTTTCAAACATTTACTATTTAAAATTACAATATGAATAATTAAAAATTATTGATATTCGTAATTATTTCTGGATCTTCCAGAACTCTTCAATAATTACAAAAATTTATTTGAAGTGACAACCTCTAATAGCTACTTTATTTTTTTCAGTTGAACTCTATGCATATAGTTTATCTATTTTTTTTTTTAAGAAGAAAATGTTAGCGATATAAGAAGTTTAACTCAATTTAGCGATGATTCTCATTCAATATAGCATTACAATTCTAAAAAAAAAGAAATTAGGCGTGATTCTTTAAAAGTTGTTCTTATGGAGGCATATACATCTAAAGGTAGAGAAAAAAATCGACTGTTTTAAATATTTGAAGTATAATGTCCTAAAAACATTTTTGTAAATTTATTCGGCGAAAAATAAAGAAGTTATATGAAATTATAGAGTAGATTCGAGCGCATTGAAGACGACAGATAGGCGCGTCAGCAACAATTCAAATTCACGTAGGTCAAAAAACATTCTTCCTTTATTCATTGTGTTTTTCAACAGTATCCTCAGAGCTGCATTTAAAAATATGAATGGTTGGTTGGGTATAAGATAAGCCTTGTCTAGAAGAGCAACTGAAAAGATTGAACGTTAACAACGTATGATCATGAAAAGTATGATCCGAACATAAAATTTTAAAAGCGTTTTTCTCAAACTATTTTCAAAACGCATGACCACTTGAAGATGATTCGATCGATCGACTTGATTTTACACACTTTTTCTACGTATTGAAAACTAGTTCTTGATATATAGGATTTTTACTTGATATATAGGATACATAGGATTTTTTTTCCTACAATGCTTAGTTTTTTCGTAGCTGAAAACGAGCAAAATTAAAAGAAAATCGTTACTTTGACCTTTTTATGGCAATTAACAGCTGCTATTTTATTCAAATACAATATTTAAAAAAACGGCTATGTCAAGCACAAGATCTATGTTTCAATTTCATAAAACTTGTGCCATTTTGCTTTCATACGAGCAGAAATGGTCACCTATTTTATAAAACATGATGTACGAAAATTTGAATAGCGACTCCATTTTAAATTGTTTTTAAATGAAATTTTAATGACATAAATAGAGAAAAGTATTATTTTTACAATGAAATAAATCAGATTTCTTTGTCTTTATCCGGTTTTCCACAAAAAATTCGCAAAATTATGCCTCGTTTTGATCAGGCTAAGTATACATGCCTCTTAAACTTCATTATACTTAAACATAGTATGCTCTCTTTAGTTCAACTGACCATTATCAGACGTGTATGGCAAGATTTCAGGTAGCTTTAAACCGAGTATGCTTGTTTACCTCGATGATAATTAGGTCAAATTAAGTTCAAATTTCAAGCGCTTGTCGCACATGTGGGATCTCTTTCAGACGTGTGCCTACAATGAAATAATTATTTAAACAATCAATAGGCTAGCAATTATAGTCGGATCTTAAATTATCCGTTTTAAATAATACTACACTTAAAGCGTTAATAAGGTTAAATGATTCGTTCATGATATTTTAAGATAGTATTTAAACGATATTAAATATAAGAACAAATCGTACATAATATATTAATTGGCTTGCTGGACCATTGGCTCTCAGTGAGAAATATAAGTTAGTAAACATTTATGACTTTTGCTTAAAATGTACACAAGTTAGTCGTATATTGACTTTTGTTCGAAGGCAAGTGACGTAACGGAAGAAGAAGCTGTTAGAGTGCTGATCAAAATTGTTTGTCAGAAACGACTTAATATTGGGGATTCTTTCATCGGATCGATTTTGTTTATATCGAAATAATGCAAGGGAGTGAAGATAATGAGAATTGTCAAGTTGAATATCTAGAACCTCCTGTCAAATCGGAGAATGACAAGAAAGAATATAGGTGAGACGAAAGAAATACCGATCAGCAATATGCACGATTTCGATTGAAATAAGTGAGAAATACTGTAACAATAATTTTTTTAGAAGAAACATTGTAATGTATTTTTTATTGATAAATGCAGGAATTAAATTTTTTTAAATAATCAATAATATGCACAATATTCTCATTGACGTCTCATTTTATTAATATTTTGTTTGTCTTTTAAATTTAGAACCATCAGATTACTAAATGGTTTAGAAGTTTTGCTAATTTCCCATGAACATTTAACATCCTTTTCTCAAGAAAAAAAGGTATAAACAAGATAATTTTATTTGCATTTTAGGACTTACTAATTTTTTTAGTTGTTATTCAAAATTCATATTTAAAATTAATATTAACAGTAAACTTTAAAATCATATGAAATATCTATTTTTATTAAGATTTAAGCAGTATATTATCAGAAGTTTTGATTTGAAAAATTTAAACTACTGCATTGCACAAAAGTTTTCATAAATTGATTTCAAATTGTGTGATGCAATTTCGAACTGTTTAGTCATTCTGTTGATTATATACAATTCTCTATTTAACAATGCGTGTATACTCTTATATTTTTTTAAACAGGCAGCATGTAGCTTATTCATAGACGTAGGAAATTTCAGCGATATGCCAGAATTTCCGGGCATATCATATTTCTTAGGGTATATGTTTTTTCAAGAATTCGAGAAATGTTTCAAGGTGCTAAAAAAAGATACATAAATTTATCATAAAATTTATTTATTCGTATATTTAAGTACTTAAGTCTTATTTGCAGCAAGATGTTACTATGAAAAATTTTATTGAAGACCATAATGGCTCTATTTATATCGATGTGACCCACGAACATACAATATTTTATTTTGATATCGAAGAAGACAACTTTTTTTTAGCTCTCTATAATTTTGGCGCTTTTTTTGAGGATTCTATAATGCCGAAACATGTATTTATAGAGAAACAAAATGCTATAAAAAACGGTATAAAAATCGTAATCTTAAAATTGCAACTTGCAGTCTTAACATGCCATTCTTATATAGCGTTTCAGATATTATTTGGCAAGTCGAGATACGAACAACTATTTTCCTCCTTCGCACAAACTGGTCATCCAACCAACAAGTTTTCTGTGGATCATTTAATAAAATTGCGGAATAATATTGATTACGATAAATTGTACGATGTGCTAAGTAAATTTAAAGAGCGCCACTATTGTGCTCACAGAATGAAGCTAGCAATACAGGTAACTTCGTTAAAATTGCGACGCGAGAATTATTTATTACTTACAGACTTATGATTTCCTTTGTTTATAATATAAAGTTAAATTATAACATGATACATATTCTTATAGTCGAGATTTCGATTGAATAAAATGGAAAAATTTGTCAAAATATGCTTTGCTGATATATCAAATAACAAAATGCCTCCAGATAATTTTTCCAAATTTAAAAACGATCTGCCTTTTGATACTCCCGCTTTCCGAAAAATGTATAAAATTAAATATGATGAGGAACATTTGACACAAGTATGTGACTAAAATTTAATAAAAAAGAATCTAGAATTATACAATATAAAAATTCAAATAAATACACAAAATAAATTTCCTCTTTTGCAGCTAAAAATAACGTGGGCCTTGCCTTCGTTTTCCGGTTTTTATAAATGTAATTCATATCAATATATCCCGAGGATTATTGAATATAAAGGAGAAGGTTCCTTAATTAGTTATCTACGACAAAAAATGTGGAGCCCAGACAATATGTATATTGATTGTAAGAATCAACAAAACTCTTTGTACGGCTTAATACAGCTCACCATAATACTCACTTCTGAAGGACGAAAATATCTGGAAGATGTTTTAAATGCAATATTTTCTTTTATCAATTTACTAAAGGCAACAGGTCCGCAGAAAGCAATTTACAATGACATTTATGAGTATGAACAAAATAATTTTAGGTAAAGTAATTTAAAAAATAAATATATGTATTTAAGATGATTGAAGAGAATTGAAGAGAATAACATATTTGTGGAACGCCACTTATATTTGAAGTTCTTTTTAGATTTACTAATTACAAAAACGAATCAATTTCTTTTGTAAAACACTTGAGTAAGAATATGCATTTCTATCCGCCGAATGCTTATTTAATTGGAAATCAGCTTGATTCGAATTATAATGCAAAAGTTATACAAAAATATTTGAATTATTTGGTACCTGAGATGGCGAATATTATGATTTTCTCAAAGAATTTTAATGATTTCGAATTAAAGAAGGTTGAACCATGGTGGCATACGGCATATACGGATATTGAGATACCGAAAGAGTGGATCGAACGTTGGAAAGTCATTGAGCCACTACCAGAATTTTTTTTACCGTCACCGAATATATTTCTTACCAAGAACCTTTGTCTAATGCAAGTACCAAATGAACAAATTGAGAAACATCCTATAAAATTATACTGTAATTCTGTGTCGGAGATTTGGTATCACTCGAATCCTAAGTATTGTTTGCCGAAATGTTGTATATATTTCTATTTTATTTCCCCTCTAAAATATCAGTCGTTAAAGAAGTAAGTATCATAGAAAATGTAACAATACTACTGTACTTAACATTATATGTATATCAATTTTTAACTTATAATTACTAATATTGTGATTTTGGTATAATTATTTACACCTTATTGAAAAAGATGTGAACATTAATGACATTTCAGTCAAATTCTCATGCGTATGTACTGCAAACTATTGGAACAGCTATTAACCGAAAAATTATATCCAGCTTTACTGGCTGGGTTTAAATACGTTATAGGATTCCTTCTAAACGGTTTTACATTAAAAATAAGCGGTCTTAATGAAACTCTGCCAGTAAGTATACGTTCAAAGTGTTTAAGAGAAGAGTTATAAATACAATTTCAAGATATATCATTATATTTATATGCAGCTTGCAGCGGCTACTTTCGCACAAGGAATGGTGCAACTTTCAAGCTTTATTACGAAGGACATATTTGAAAATATCAAAATTCAACAAATTCAGACATATCACGACTCAGTTAGCAAACCTAAGATTTTCATCATGTACTGATTGTTTATCAAGCATTATTACAACAATTATAAAATTCTTACATAACTAAAATAAATGATTAATATATTAATTATAAATACAATTGATATTATAAAATAAATTACATCATGTTACATTTCTGTTAATCAATAATATCTTTATTCTTGTTTGCAGCGACATGATATTTTCGATACTGAAACACATCTATCATTCAAAAATTGATATGTTTACTGCTATACAGGATATCACTTTGGAAGACTTTCAAGACTTTGTAAAATCCTTTACCGAAAGTCTATACATTCAATGTCTCGTGCAAGGAAACATAACGCCGTCTGCTGCGATCAACACAGTACAGCAATTTATTAAAACAATTAATTGTAGCTCTTTACACTCAAATACGATACAACAGCTTAGAGGCTCTCAAATACCATTGGGCATAAGCTATTACAAGATTAAAAATATCAACAAATTAGATACAACTTCCATGATAAAAAATTATTATCAAGCCGGTGTCACTACGATTGATTTAGCTACATTAATCCGTCTGATAAGCGTAAGTATTAAGGAGATCCTAAAGCGCTAACTCCGAAGAGATCGCTATTTATCGAAAAATGCGACATATCTTTATATACTACTGCACCAATATTTCACGCAAACATATGCATAAATTTTCGTAGAATAATAGCGATTTAATTAGACTTCAAAATCAAATTCTAAGAATTCCGAATTGTTTGTTTACGTAAACTACTAGTCTGTAGACGACAATTTCGTAAATACAAGTTGCAAAGCTTTTATATCAAGCAAATATTGTTTCGATATTGATAATGTTATATTGGAATAAGAAATGATAAAGAAAATCTCAATTTGAGTCATTTTTTTTCATTCTCGACATAAATTTTATCTCACAAATCCGTACGTATTAATGCATATATTTTAATCTTGAAAAAGGATTTTTGAATCTGTAAAAGAGAAAAAAAGTTGTTATACAAAAATTATTGCATTTAGTCAATGATATAGATAACTTAAGGAGAGATCTTCTTAAATAACATACATTATTTTTTATATTTTGAATGCTTGGAATCTTTGATGCATATTCATTTATTTTTAAAAGTTAATGAAATATGAATAAGCTTTTTGATTATCATGATTAATTTTATCTATACATCACATTCACTTCCACGTATTTTCAGTATATAATGGACGATATGTTACACGAGGTACTCGCAGATAAATTTGATGCCACGGTCGACATTGTAAACTATTACGGAATTTTAGGATATTCCATTACTGTTTGCACTCAAGCACATAAATACACAACCGAATACGTTGATAAGAAGATCGAGGAATTTTTGAGATGGTTTAAAAATGATTTGGAAAAACTCACAGAAGAGGAATTGGATGTTTACAAAGAAAGGTTCCTGAAATCTAGATCACATGACGATGTCAAAATTGAAAACGAAAGAAATTGGTATCAGATCCTGTGTCAAACTTACGTATTTAACTTACATGAACAGGAAATACTTGCTCTAAAGAATATAAATGTTAAAAAGCTGAGGGAATGGTTCGCAGACCACACATCGAACGGAAGTAATTTCAGAAAATTGAGTTTGCATATTGTAGGAACTATTCCCAAAAAAGCAAAATATGTTGATTTAAAATACATAAATGATCATCAGCAGTACAAGCCAACTAAATATCATTATATTACTAAAGTAGAAAATTATAAGAAAAAACTCTTCATATTTCCAACTAAGTGTTCAACAAATCCTCTCAGAGCACAGAATGAGTAACACATTAACGATTTAATAATATAATAAAAATGAAATTATAATTTGTATTGTCTTATAATGAAACTTTTTTTAATGGTTAAATTTAAGCTTTTTGCATAGCAACTACACTAAATCAATGCGAGCATTTTTTAATTACACTTATTATACTTCAATATTCTTTTCGATAAGCCGTTATGAACAATAACAACTATTATTATAATAGCTATTATTGTAACAGCTATAGAATTTTGCGTTTTACTACAGAACCAAAATATTTGAAGTTAATAGAAATTATTTATTAATAGAAAACAAAATTTTCTCACATTAAAATTTAAATTATTAGTTTTATATAATAACGATACTTTTCTTTAATAAGAAAATATAAACAGATATATAATAAAAGCATATTAGTAATTGTAATAACTAGACAAAAACATATACTGTGATAATAAAGGAGGCTACTTAGGATGTAAAGTATTTGCTCAAGATGTAATTTTTCATATTTTTTATTTATATTCTAAACACGACAAAATGTTTCCGATAAAATATGTCTCTCACTCTCTTTTTTCTCTCTCTTTCTCTTTCCTCTCCTCACGTGTAATCAAAATTTTCATACTTAATTTAATTGATTTAAAATTCGTATTCTTTTATAAAGGTCACATACCAGTTGAATAAGACTTTTCTATAAACTGAATGGCTGAGATACAAATATTTTACTTTTTTGTATACATACGTATTGTGTAGGAATTGCATTTTAAATAAATTGATGAAATACTAAATATTATATTTTCTAGAAAAAGAGCAAATTTTTTAATTTAACTGCTTTTTAAGTCAACTGCTCAGCTTTCTATTCTCTCGGAAAAGAAAATTTTACGATTCGGCGAGCATAAAAAAAGCGAAGCACTTGCTTTTAAAAATGAGATTTTGTGACCATTAATAAGTAATGTACAATATAAGTAATTTAAATTAATGCAACATTCATTAAGAGTGGGTTTCAAATTTTATACTTAAAATAAATCATCATATATATTCTTTTTTTTTATTTTTTAAATAATATTATACAGATTTGTAACGCTTTATACATTTTCAAACATTTATTATTCATAATCACAATGTGAATAGTTAAAAAATATTGATATTCTTAATTACCTCTGGTCTTCCAGAACTCTTCGATAATTATAAAAATTTGTTTAAAGTTGACAATCTCTAATAATTAATCTATTAATTTCAGTTGAACTCCATGTATATAATTCTTCTATTTCTTTTTAAGAATAAAAGGAAAAATTAGCGATAGAGATAAGAAGTTTAACTCAATTTACCGATGATTCTCATTCTGTATACAATAGTATTACAGTTCTAAAAAAAAGAAATTAGGCGTGATTCTTTAAAAGTTTGTCCTTAAGAGTCATATACATCTAGAGATGGTGAAAAAAGTTGATTATTTTATTTGAAATATAATGTCTCTTTTTGTAGATTTATTCGGCAAAAAATAAAGAAGTTACATGAAATTATAAACGAGTAAGTTCAAGCGTAGGCTTCAAGCGTATTGAAGATGACAGGTAGATAGGCGCCAGCGATAGGACAGTTCAAGTTCACACATGTTCTTTTTTTATTCAATGTGTTTTTCAGTAGCATTCCTTAGAGTTGCATTTAAAGAATACGAATGATTGGGTATAAGATGACAGCCTTGTCTGGAAGAGCAATTGAAAATGTTGAAACGTTAGCAACGAAAAGTATGATGAATATAAAACTTTAAACGCGTTTTTCACAAAACGTACAGTTTACATCACGTATTGTATCTTGAAGATGGCTCGTTTGATCGACTTGCAATTTTACATACTTTTTCTACATATTGAAAACTACTTCCTGACGTAGGATTTTTTCCTACAATGCAATTTTTTTTGCAGCTAAAAACAAGCAAAATTAAAAAAAATCATTATGTTAACTTTGACCAGCTTTTATTCAAATGCAATATTAAAAAAACGGCTGTGTCAGGCACAAGATCTATGTTTGAAATTCATAAAAGTGCCACTTTGCTTTCAGACTAGTCTTGTGCAAGCAGCAATATTTATAAAACATTTCATTTTATAAAACATGACATTCAAAAACTTAAATAGCGACTTCATTTTATATTATTCTTAAATAAATTTGTAATGTTAAATTGAGCAAAGTATTATCTTTGCAATGAAATCCGATTTCTTTGTCTTTATCCATTTTTCCACAAAAAATTCACAAAATTGGACTCGTTTTAAACAGTTTAGATGTATATGCCCCTTATATTTAAATATAATATGCTCTCTGTTTCTTTCAACTGACCATTATCAGATGCGTGTGTAGTTAGATTAAAAGTAACTTTAAACCGGAGTACACTTTTTTATCTCGATGAGTAGTTCGGTCAAAATTAGATTCAACTTTCAAGCGCTTGTCATACACGTGGGACCTCTTTCATGTGCCTAGCAACAATGAAATAATAATTAATTAAACAATCAGTTGGGCAGGTATTTATAATTGACTCTTACTTAAAATAAACCGTTTTAAATAAAACGTTAATAAGGCCCAATTGATTGAGTTAAGATATTTTAAGATTGTGTTCAAATTTATTAAATAAACAATATTTAAATGTAAGAAAAAAAAATAACGGACCCGTACATTAACTGACTCACTGGACTATTGGCTCTCAGACCAGAGAATAATAGTAAGTAAACAAGTTAGTAAACATCTATGACTTTTGTTTACTTTTGTATACAAGTTAGTTGTATATCGACTTCTGTTCGAAAGCAAGTGGCATAACGGAAGAAGAAGCCGTATCGGTTAGAGTGCTAATTAAAATCATCTACCAGAAACGACTTAATATTGGGAATTCTTTCATCGGATTGTATTATATCGATCGAAATAATGCAAGGGGATGGAAATAACGAGAATTGTCAAGTTGAATATCTAGAATCTCCCGTCAAATCGGAGAATGACAAGAAGGAATATAGGTGAGACGAAAGAAATACCGATCAGCAATATGCACGATTTCGATTGAAATAAGCGTGAGAAATATTATGAAGATAATTTTTTAGGAGAAACATTATAATGTATTTTTTATTGATAAATGCAGGAATTAAATTTTTTTAAATAATCAATAATATGCACAATATTCTCATTGATGTTTTATTTTATGAATATTTTGTTTGCTTCGTCTTTTAAATTTAGAGCTATCAGATTACCAAATGGTTTAGAAGCTTTGCTAATATCCAATGAAGATTCATACTCTTTTCAACATCAAGATATAAAAAATGAAATGAAGGTATGAACGAAATAATTTAATGTGCATTTTAGAATATATCTTACATCAATTTTTTTATTTACTTTATTATTAAAATTTATTAAAATTGTAATATATCAAAGACGAGTCTCACAAAAGATATTTATTTTTTCAAGATTTAATTGTATTATTGAAAGTTTTGGTTTGGAAAAATTGATTTTCTTTATTAATTGTAGAAGAACTTTTTATTAATTAATTTCAATATGTTTTACTCAATTTTAAATTTATGAGTTCCATTAATTGTGTTTATTCTTCATTTAATATTGAGCGTGTATTATGCGTGATACGTACATAAATATATTTTTTTAAATAGGCTGCATGTTGCTTATGTGTGAAAATAGGATTTTTCGAAGAGCCAGAATTTCCAGGCATATCATTTTTCTTCGAGCATATCCTTTTGGCTGAATTCCAAAAACATTACGAAGTACTAAAATATAATACTAAAATATAATAAATTTGATATAAAATTTATTTATTTGTATATTAAATTGTTTAAATCATTTTACTCTCTTGCAGAAATTTTTAGAAAAATTTTTCGATAAATATGAAGGCAATTGCAAATCCTTACTTCATTACGACTATACATCGTTCGTCTTTGATATTCAAGAAGAACATTTTTTATCATTTCTCATTTATTTTGCTGAATTTTTCACTAACCCTCTACCAGAAAAAGATGTATTTATGCAGAATCGAAACGACATAAAAGAAGGTAGATTATACTCATAATATTGTTGTTGCAACTTGCAATCTTAACATATCGTATTTATAGAATAAATATGTAGAATTTCAGACAGCTTTAAATTTAGCCAAGGATAGAATTCATCAACCACAGCTTTCCTCCTTTACGCGAACTGATCATCCAATCAACAAGATTACTGAGGATCGTATTATAAAAAAAGTGCTCGAAAATTTGAATTACACGAAATTATATGAAGGGTTACACAAATTTAAAGAGCGCCATTATAGTGCTCGCAAAATAAAGCTGGTTATACAGGTCATTTTGTTAAAATTGCGACAAACAATTAATTACTTTTACAATATACAGTTTATTTATTTCAAAAACAAGCTTAAAATTTATAACATGGTACACCTTTTTATAGGCAAGATTACCGCTAAATACATTGGAACAATATGTCACAACTGATACGTGTTTTGTTAATATACCAACTAACGAACTATCTCACGATGATTCTACCGAATTAATAAAAAATGATGTTCCTTTTGATACTGCCGTTTTTCAAAAACTGTATAAAATTTCTTCTTCAAAACATGATGGACAAGTATGTGACTAAAATTTAACCAAGTCGAGAAAAAATTTATGTTTATACTATGCGTAAAAACATAAATATGTAATTTGACTTTTGCAGCTAGAAATAACATGGGCCATGCCTGCGCTATATACTACTTTATATAAAAGTAAACCATATCAATATATCTCACAGCTTATTGGACATAAAGGAAAAGGTTCCCTAACTAGTTATCTATGCAAAAAAATGTGGAATATTATTCCTTCCAATGAGGAAATTTGTCACAATACACATACTTTCACGTACAGCTTAATTAAGATTATTATACATCTCTCCAAGGAAGGAAAACAGCATGTGAAGGAAGTTCTAGATGCGATATTTTCCTATATCAATTTTCTAAAGAAGGAAGGTCCACAGAAAAAAATTTACGACGAGTTTAGTGAAAGTTCAAAAAATATTTTTAGGTAAACTAATTGTAGAAATAAATAGATATATGAAAATAGATATATGATAATTGAAAAAATAAAATTTTCGTGAAAAACGTCACTTATATTTGGAGATCTTTTTAGATATTTTGATAAAGAAAATCCAATGCATAACGTGATGAATTTATGTGTAAGTTTACACATATATCCGTCGCGCGATTATATAACTGGAAACGAAATTTATTTTGAATATGATCCAGAAGCTATAACAAAAATTTTGAATTATTTGACGCCAGAGACTGCAAATATTATGATTTTCGACAGTGACTTTGGTAATCTAGAATTAGATAAGGTCGATTCATGGTTGAAAACAGTATATACAGACATCAAGGTACCACACGAATGGCTCGAACACTGGAAATTCGTCGAGCCATTGCCAGATTTTTATTTACCGGAGAAGAATACATATCTTCATATTAAACATTCTTTAGAACCATTGCCTGCAAATGTTCCAAAATATCCTATAAAATTATATAGTAATAGTATATCAGAGCTTTGGTATCGCCCGAATCCCAAGTTTCGTTTACCAATATCTTATATATATACACATTTTATTTCCTCTCTAGGACCTCAGTCACCGGAAAAGTAAGTAATGTAGCATAATGTATTATAATAATACTACAGTGTGTAGTATTACTGACTCTAAGTACATTAATTTTTAAGTTTGGAATTATTAATACGATTTCCATAATTTTTTATTTGCATCTTTTATTTTTTTAAAAAGCTTCTCTTATTAATAATATTTCAGTGCCGCTCTCATGACAGTGTACTGCAACATAATAAAATTACTAGTAATGGAAGAATTATATCCAGCTGTAGAGAGTGGGTCCACTTATGACATCAGTGTTAGTGAGAAAGGAATTATAACAAAAATATCCGGACCTATGCCGATCGTAAGTATATATTCAAAGCAAAGTTACATAGTTTCGAAGTATATTATTTTTATTTTATTTATATTGCAGATATTGTTGTTAACTATAATAAAATACATGATACATTTGGCCTGTTCGAATGTTACGAAGGAAATATTTGAAACGATCAAAGATCAACAAGTTGATATTTATAACGATGCATTTACTAAACCTGAAAAACTCGCTGAGTACTGGCTATTTATTGTCAAATAATTGCAACAAAATTATGAAATTTTTACATAATTGAAAAAAATTATTAATAGATATTAAATAAAGAATTAATTTTGTAAAACACATTATAGTAAATGTTATATTTTTTGTCAATTAGATAATAATGAATACATTTTTAATCTTTTTTGCAGGGATGTGAGATTATGGATAATAAAATTAGTCCATTATACATACGTTGATATGCACAATGCTCTACAAAATGTCAGTTTTGAAGAATTTCAAAATTTTGCAAAATTTTTTATCAAACGTATATACATTCAGTGTCTCGTGCAAGGCAATGTAACGCAGGATACTGCGATCGAATCTATGCAACATTGTATTGACACATTTAAATATAACTCTTTACGTTCTAATATGATGCAACCGAATAGAGTCTTTCAGTTACCCTTGGGCACAAGTTATTGCAAATTGAAAAATATCGACAAATGTGATTCAACTTCCGTTGTGATAAATACTTATCAAATCGATGTCATGTCAATTGAGTTATCAGTGATAATGAAACTAATGATCGTAAGTATTAAATAACATGATTTTGTATGAAATCTTAGATGTTTATTCATCTATTTTTAAAAGTAAATAAAATACGAGTAACTTCTTCGACTATTGCGACTAATTTTGTTCCTAAGTTATATTCATCCGCACGTGTTTTCAGATGATAATGAAAAATCGTTTGTCAATGCAATGCCAATTAAAAAATCAAGATTTTTTTATACAACATACTTCATGCGACTGTACGAATGTTGATGGAATTTTAGAATATTCTATTAGTGCCACATATTCAGTGATAAATGAATTATACACAACTGAGGAAATTGACAAGTGGCTCGATGAATTTTTGGTATTTTTTAAAAAATTTTTGAATGAATTCTCAGAAAATGACTTAGATGATGTTAAGGAAAGATTAAGAATATTTAAGCAACATGCTGATATAAATATTGAAGAAGAAATTAATAGAAACTGGAATGAGATCATGAAGTGTCAATACATGTTTGACAGACACGAGAGAGAAATACTTGCATTAAATAAAATAAAAATAAACGAACTAAGAGAATGGTTTAATAAGTACACGTGGGATGAAAATTATATGAAAAAATTGAGTGTACATATTGTAGGAACTGATCCCAACAAAACGCAATCCGTTACTTTGGAATACATAATCGACGAACATCAACATGGAAACAATGAAGTAGAAGAAAAATATATTACTAAAATAGGACAATACAAAAAAAATCTTTACGTTTATCCAGCAATTGAGGGATATTCAACTTAGAGTGCAGAATAAGTGGCGTTTTTAAATAATAAAATAATAAAATTATAAATTGTATAATAATAATGTTGCGGGAAAAAATGTTTTATATATGGACGTATTTTATATATAATTATATATAATTGTATATAAAATATGTCAATTTATAATATAATTCTATATCAAAAAAATTTTTTTGCGAGATTCTTGTTGATTTATTGGATGATTAAAGAAATTATGCATTTATTTTTAGGCAATTAAGGGCACACGCGGAAATTTTTGAATTCTTTTTTTCTCAGTTTTGCTTGCTGATCTATATAGCAGTAAGAATTTGAATAATGATTGCGGTTTTAATAAAAAAAAAAATAATTTTTATAAAAACAGAGAAATTATCATGATTCGATAAAATTAATTGTTATTTTTTTCAATTAAAACGTGTTTAAAAATTATATTTTAAGACTATTTTAACCATGACTTTCAAATTCAGCAAGTGAACTGAAGGAGAATATTTTGTAATTCTTAACGACGTAACTGTAGCGTTACAGTGTCGTTCGCAGATTTTGTACATGATAAAAAACAATATTGTAATGCTACAATTATAGTTATTAAAAATTATAGAATAACTCCCTTAGTTTCAATAATTTAATTCTTTCTTACTTTTAAATGAAAAAAAAAAGAATCTAATAATCGCAATGTGTTCCTCAAACTGCTACTTATTGCTTCTATATTCTTCCCGTGCACGATAGTATTATTATAATAACAAATGTAGTTTGGAACATTTTGTATTTTGCAAGAATATTTGAAGTTAATCAAATTTTTTCACATTAAAATAAGAGTTTATGAGGATTATATATTGACAGTTTTAATTATTAACAATAATTATCCTTTGCACCGATCTTTTTTGAATGAAGGATTATAAACAATGAAAATCATCCCGGGAAAAAATGTTTCATATATAATTACATATAATTATATAAAAAATACATATGTCCATATATAGGTATAATATATTTTTCCAGGATGCCATAAATGCAAATAAAGAATAAATACAAATGTAATTGTAATAATATTATGCTAATCAGGAAGTAAAGACATGCTTGGAATATAATATTTCTTATTTATTTAAATATATTTAAGATATAAAAAGACTTTTCAATAAGTCATTTCTCTCTCTCTCTCTCTCTCTCTCTCTCTCTCTCTTTCTCTTTCTCTTTTTCTTTCTCTACTCATATTAAGAGTCTTCTTCTTAACAACTGATTATTTCTAACAAAAGTTATAAAAAAAATATGTCTTTCTTCAAAATTACACAGATGACATGTTGTGACACAATGGATCATTATATCCTTGTCATTTTTCAATGTTAAACAAAGATGAGATGGTCTGTACTGTGCTGTACTGTGTTTTTTGTTGGAAGGCACACAAAAATGACTGATCTTGCTCTGGTGCTCGAAAAAAAGGCATTTTTTGTCGAATAATGTTATATTAAAAAAAAAGAATTGGGGAAGAATTTGTAGACATAATGCTCTCTATTACTTTTATATTTAACCATAGTGAGCTTTTAAAAATACTTTGGTATTTTCTTTAGAGATGCCAAAAAGCGGATTATCGACATATCGGAATTTATTCCTAACGTTCCGTGAATCTTGTTGTTCACTTGCCTTTTGGAATAGCCTCTTTGATAACAATAATCAATAATTGTCAGAGGAACATGTACATAAAATTCTCGCAATAATTTGATGACTATCCAGCATTTGATCCATTCCTTTGGTATCTCGATGTCTGTGTATCTCATTTTCGACCATTGTTCGATTTTATTTAATTCTCGAAAGCCTCATCGAAAAACATAATATTTGCGGTCTCTGATATAACAATAATTTAAACATTTTTGTATATCTTCTGGGTTATATATCGAAATATTATGTATCGAAATACAGTTCATTCCCGATTAAATAATGGCACGATGGATATAAATGCATTTTTATACACAAGTTTTTTACATAATTCATTGGCACAATTTCCAACTTAACAGTCTAATCATTAATGCACGGACCGTCGGACTTCAATGGAACATTATTCGAAAACTGGCAACCTTATCAACCATTTTAGTAATTTTCGGAAGATACAAAAATGTTCAAATTATTATTATACCAGAGATCGTGAATATTATGTTTTTCGACGAGCCTTTCGAGAATTAAATAAAGTCGAACAATGAAAACAAGATACATAGACATCGAGATACCAAAGGAATGGATCAATTGCTGGAAATCCAAGTAATTGCGAGAATTTTATTTCCATATCCAAATCTATTCCTTCCTAAAGACTTCACTTCAATAGTAGTTTCAGCGGAAGTTTCAAAATATCCCTAAAATTATACAGTAATAGAATATCGGGAGGATTGGTATCGCCCGGATACCAAGTTATCGAAATGTTACATAAACTTACTTTCTTCTTTGATACTTCAATCATCGAAATAATAAATAATAACATTAAAAAATAATACAACTATATAATAGTTGGATTACTACTATACTAAATACTATACTTAATATTAATGACATTTCAGTGCAATTGTTATGAATATATATTGCGAAATATTGAAATTTCTGTTGACGGACCAATTATATTCAGCTACAACATGGGATTGATTATAAGATTATTGCCACTGAGAAAGATTTTGCAATAAAAATATATGGGTTTAGCGAAAAAATACCAGTAAGTATTTTTTTCAAAGAAAGAGTTATAAACAAAAAATTTCAAGATATATCGTTATATTTATATTGTAGCTCTTGCTAGACATTATTGCGCAACACATCAGAGTCTATCCAACAATTACGAGGAAATTGTTTAAAATTTTCAAAAAGCATGAAAATTGAAATTTATTACAATACGTTTAATAAATCTTGGAATCTTGTCAAGTATATAATTGGCAGTTTATATTATTATCAAGCATAATTACAATAATTCCAGATGACACTTTGTGCAAAAGCAAACCAGTGTAATTCGTTTGCTAACAATTTTTTTACCGTTATATTGTCATAATGGTGTAGAAATATTTGTTCATCTTTTATGTTGTTCATCTAATTAATCTTTTTCTTGCTAGGAATTATATTTGCATATCTAATAATAAGCAAAAATATCGCAATTTTGCCGAAATATTTTCATTATCATACATATTTAGTTGCTGTACTAAGTTTCACTATTTTTTTGCTTGCAATATTATATTGAGTGAGAATTTATCTTGTTAGTATTGTGATTGTGTATTAACAAATCAAAATACAGATAATACCAAGTGTGATTAGAATTAACGATATTTATTAATTATTATTTATTGTTATATTATATCATTAATTATTAAGAGTACTAAACAGGAAAAAACTAAATTTGAATTTCAAAAATTTAATTCAAATTTTATTTCGCTCAGAATTGTATCATCTTTTGAAATTGTATTGACTGTCTTACCCTACCCAAACTTTTTTGCAGGGACATGAGATTATTGGATACACTAAAGTTTGTCCATTATACCTTGATAAGTATACTGTACTATATACTAGCTAAATATACTACTTATTTCGAAGATCTTCTTTGCACATTACTTTACTGAGCATCTATACATTCAGTGCTTCGTGCAAGACATGACGGAGAATACTGATGTGTCCAGAACTATATGAAAATTTCTTAGAATAATTGATTGTAAGGCTTTGTATCCATAATACATGTCTGATATAATTATAAATCTAGGCACAACCTGTTGGATGTCAAAAAGTTTCGAAAGATTTGATTTTGGAGAATTTCCATCACTTTCCGCAATGAGGTGTTATTATCAAGTTGATGTCACATCGATTAAATTGTCATCGAACTGATAATCGAAACGATACTAATTAACGTTATATATTTTTTTGAATATATAGCAATATCGGTTTATACTTGTTTGTATTAAAAATTAAATGCAATTTGAATATCATCTTTGATTATTACGATTAATTTTATTCAGTCATTATATCAAATCTGCATTTATTTTAGTTAATAATGAAATTACCATTATTCGAAAAGCAAAAATTTGAAAAACAATTAGATAGTACTGGGTGTTTTCTTAAAAATGACAACGGAATTAGAACTTTACATTGTTGCTGATATTTATACAAATAAATGCTTTACAATCATGCAGTACATTAACGAATTTCTCAAATCGTTTAATAAAATTTTCAAATCGTAATAAAATTTTCAAATTTCTCAAATCGTTTAATAAAATTTTGGAAGAGATCTCAGAAGAAGAATTGGATCGTATCAAGGAGAAAAAAAATCATCGAAGCCAAGGACATCATATGCTGATAACAATTTTGAAAGAGAATTTGAAAGAAATTGGAATGAAGTCGTAGAATGCAAATACATGTTTGACAGATGCGAGAAAGAAGAGCTTGCATTAAAGGAGACACAAATCAACGATTTGAAAGAATGTTTTGCAAAGTATATTAGATAAAAGTAATATCAGAAAATTGAGCACTTTTGATTACTTTTGATAGAAAATGATCCAGAGGATTGTTATGTCAGAGTAGAAAATTGTGAGTTGATAATTTAATTTTTATAATCAAATTTTAGTGGATGTCAATTTGTTTTCTGATTTTAACGTTATTTGTTTTCCATTTTTTTGTTATCGAATTATTCTTAAAGTTAAACAGAAACAATTATAATTACAAAAAAAAATTTATTGTTATATATATAGATATTATACAAAGGATCGCGAGAGATATACGTATTGCGAAAAATATAACCTGTAACCAACTATGTCTACAGGCACAAGATTACAAAAAAAAGTTCTACATTTTCCTATAAATCCAGAATGCCCTTAGAATGCCCACTGAGAACTGTTGATACTTCAACAATAATAATATAATGAAAATAAAAAATACATGGTCCGGACTCGCACATTTATTTAGCATCGCAACCAATTATATCTCCTGATTGTAAACTGTTTTATATCACAACACATTTATTTGTGAAAGTATTAATTGTGATATACTTATAAGAATCTTGTTTATTTCTCTTTTTATTTAATAATGAATAAATTTAACATTAATTTGTGCATATCAATAATACAATAAGGCACTAAAATCTCTTTACGGGTATGGACAACAATAAGTTATTAATTAAGTTAAACTAAATTTTATTATAATAATAATAAAATTTAGTATTTTTAGTATATAGGTAGTTCTTATTTCAACATCATTTTAAGTAAATTCTTTAAGATGCAGCCGATACAATCCTGCGATTAGTTTATGAGACATTTTGAGAAATTGTACTTGAGACAATTTTAAAAATCAAATTTCTCTATTAATATTGGCTATACATCGCAGGGTAAATATCACAATTAAATAAGTAAACATGTACGACCTACGACATTGCTTTTATTTCCTACACTTTTTTTGCTTACAATATATACATATAAGATATATTGATCTTTATTCGAGTGCCACAAAGCAAGGAAAAGGTATCTTTTAAAGTATCAATTATAATACTGTGTTAAGTTTATTAAAAAGGAATAAAAAACGCAAGATCTTTTCCTTCTTTCTTTACGGATCTACCGATCGACTTAGTTTTCATTCTGATTTTCTGCACATTAACGTAATGTCAGAGATGGAGTTTACAGTTGAAGACGAAAAGCGAAATCGAGTTGAATATTTAGAGCCACCCGTCAAATCGGAAAACGACAAAAAAGAATATAGGTGAGACGAGAACAAATATTCAGCGATTTGATTTCGATCGAAATACATAAGAAATATTAGTATGGCAAACTTTCAAAGACGTTACAATGCATCTTTTATAAGAAAGGAAGAATTAGATTTTTTTATAAGATCAAAATTTCTCCGTTAAAGTTTTAATTTTTTATTATTTATTTTATCTTTTAAATTTAGAGTCATCCAATTACCGAACGGTTTCACAGCGTTGCTAATATCCAATGAACATTCAAAAACATGTGCTTCCCAAGATCCAGATGAAAAAGATGAAGAAATGGTACAAACAAGACAATCTATAATTTATTTTAAGATTTATCCATATCAAGCTTTCCTTTTATTTTTTATCTGTTATAAAAATTCATTAGAATTATAATAGTGAAATTAGACCTATAGAATCATGAAAAGTATCTTTCTTCTTAAAATCTAAGAGTATTATGAGAAATTTCATTTATGAGAAATTTAAAAATGTTTAAAATTTAGTTTCCTAAGCTATACGCAGAAGAGTTTCAATAGATTCATTCCGAAATACAATTGAAATTATGATTACGGATCATTGATGTACTTATTCCTCCATTTTATCCCGTATAACGATATGTATTTTTAAACAGGCATACTGTAGCTTATGTGTGGGGGCAGGTTGTTTCAGCAGTTCATTTATAAATCCAGGCATAGTATATTACTTTGAGAAATTATTAAATTATATGGGATCCAAAAATTATTCAGAAGTATTATCATATAACATATGATTCCATAAAATTCATTTATTGTAGTGTGTATAAGTATTATCTTATTTGCAGAATAGTAATTCCGATAATAATTTTGATGCATTTATTAGCAAGTATGATAGCTTGATTTATGTCTCAACGGAATGCGAGAATACAACATTTTATTTTCAAATAAAAAACAAGTACTTGTTATCAGCTCTTGATTATTTGGCTGCAATTTTAATTAAACCTTTAAAGAAAGATAACTTTAAACAATGGCGAGCGGAGGCAGAAGCAGGTATACATAATTCAGAATTATGATGCCAATTTA
>Ga0157364_1000189_pt1 | contig 33115 bp, 29 predicted proteins | sample AttsexASBM2_FD_111476 | JGI IMG/M metagenome (GOLD analysis project Ga0157364, IMG submission 111476) | Fungus gardens microbial communities from leaf cutter ant in Ribeirão Preto, State of São Paulo, Brazil - Atta sexdens ASBM2 | ecosystem: Host-associated > Fungi > Mycelium > Unclassified ...
AGTTTTTTCTTCTTTCAATGTTCCATAACCTGGCATAAAAATAATTCAATAAATACAACTCAACGCGTATAGAAATAATTATTAATAATAACAATAATTAAGATTAACAATAAGTAGAATAAAAAGGTAATATTAAAAAAAATGTAGTATTAATAAATATAGTATTAATAAATGTTCTTAAGACACGTTCAAAGAAACAATGAATACTTTAGAGGTATTCTAAATTAATAAAAGAAAAAGGAGTACAATAAAAATACGTACAAAATTAAATGATGACAATTATATGCAAAAGATAAGATCATGCAGGATAGTTTAATTGTTATTATTATTATTCCAACTGCTTGACTCAAAAATGGAAAAAGTTACTAATTACTAGTTACTAAGAAAATTAAATAATTCATTCACTATCCACTTACTTATGTTATTTGGTTCTCGTGTTTGACTGAATAACCCACCGCTGGTGAGTAAAGGGAAAACGATACTTGCACGTGTACTAGCAGGTACTTGCGTTGGTTGTAATGTTTTTCCTCTCTTTGAAAGAGCTACGGGTGGAGAAGGAGAGGAAAATGAATCCGGGCCTGGAACCGGTGTTGTTATAGGAGTTGTATCTTTCCCACGAGGAGAGCTTACAGGAACCGTCAAACCATCACCACACATACCTAGTCATTTCCACATGAAGCCAAAGCATATAAGGTTACATTATTCGTTAATTACGGGACTAACAAGCTAATCAATTACTAAAGAATACAGTTTTTAGAACAATAAGAGAAAAGGCGCTTAGACGAACATATATAAGCATTTATATACATGGGATTAGTAAAAGCATTGAAAACAAAATGATTTCTGATGGAATCATAATGACGAATACATTCTGCGATTAATATATATCTCATTAAAAAAAAATATATATATATATATACTGTTTTTTTTATTACAGTTTATAAAGCATGTCAATAAATAGTACAGGTATGTACAAATAATTAAAATCGTTTCAATTCTTAAACACATTACTTCAATAACTTAATTATCATAAAAATTGTTTTTTTTTCAAATGCTCAGCAAAAAATTAATGCTATGTTTATTGTGTAATACCTGATGTTTTATCTTGTCCACCTTTGATATGTGTATGTTTATGCATATGGTCCGTATGGATGAGCATAGCACATTCATCTGTTACTTCCTGATCATCAACATCTCCTGTACTACCCTCCCCATCAGTCAACAGATTCTCCTATATCAATAAATCAAGACTCAAAATAACTTTTTTAATATCTAATAAGTTTTGTTTTTCTCGATTAAGACAAAATAATTTTGTATAAAATTGATATTTATTAAAGTTGATATTAACATGTATAGTTATTGTAAAAAAAAACTTTCTTTTTTACTTTTTTGTAGTATTATAATATTCTAAATAGTCTTGAAAGCGTTTCAAAGCTGATTTTGTAAAATAGCACAATATAATATGGTTAAAGACTTTGTGATATATAGAAATAATTATAAGAACGGTTTTTAGCTATTCCATTATATAACTATTTATTAAATAATCACATGTATCTTGCAAGCATTGCTACACCTGCACCTGTGATGTAAATGTATAATATATATATATCGAGAGACAAAACAAAATTGCTTGACATATATTACAGTTTGTTAAAAGCATATTTATGTAACACATTTCTTAGCTATTATTTAATAACAATTTTGCAAGAAAAATTTTAAAGCGTTTAGTCAAAAATTTTATTTTTAAGAAATATATAAAACTATCATAATTTGCATAATGCAACAAATTTTGTAAAAATATTCTTTATTGAAGGATTCTTACTCCTTTTCACATTGATTTCTTCCTCCACTTCTGTCTTATTTACTTGCTGAAAGAAGAAGTTCCTAGCAAATTATGCTCTTTTTATTGATAACTTTTTGAATATCTTAGATATTATGTCAGGATACAAAATATATAAAACTTCTATGTAAACATTATTATAGATTATTAAATTTTAATTTTTAATACTCACATTTATATTTTGTATATATTTTTTGTTAAAATTCTGCTTTACATCAATATTGAGGTTCATATTATATAACTACTTACATTTACTAATTTACATACAAAGATATCTTACCTCATCAGGATCGGACACGGCAAATGTAACATTTAATGGTTTAACATGTTTAGTTTTGTAATTGTGTTCCAATAATAATGGCGTATAAAGTACGTTCTTCCATTGCCTGCTTAATACAATGACACCCTATAATATAAAAAAATATTAAGTTTATAATATTAATAAAAATACAAATTCTATATAAGTAATATTTGATAAAAGCATGTAACATCTCAATTTAATAATTATTACTTGTCGAAGTGTAGAAAGAAGTGGCAGATCAGATTCTTTTAAGTTAGCCTCAATATTTATGATTTCAGATAAAAAAACATAATTTTGCAGTATACTACATAATTGACAAGAAGGATCTTCCTGCAATGTTTTCGCTAAAGGTGTTAATCTTCCATAACGACTCTGTAAAAAAAAAATATTCGTATTAATGAACACAACAGAAAACAATTTTTATTGTAATTCATCAAAAGAAATCACATACCTTCAAAGGCATATGTATTCCTTGTACGTCTAATGCTTCAGCCATAAGGCAAGCAACAATTGCAGTAGATCTTCGATACATTGTTCTGACCATGTAAACAATACGAATTGCGAATTTGTTACTAGGATTCATCCACGCATTTATTGCTGGTGATGCCGTACTGAGTAAATTCCAATCTAATCTTGTATAATCAATTTTTCTCGTTATTGGAGTACGTGGAGGTGCAGCAAAATTAAACCATACTGTTTTTAATTCAATAACACATGATACAGTATTGCCATTTGCTACTTTAGATGTAAGACTGGTACATGTCGCGCTCATATTCATTTGAGTACCAGCAGATGCATTTGTCGGCTTTACTTCTGTTTCTGCAGCAGTTGCTGTGGATGCTAAAAGTAGGATAAACTAAGTAAACAGAATATTGATGCAATATCACTTGAATCATAGGTTTTTTTTACCAGCAGTATTATTATCTAATTCGTCTTGGCTTTTAACACTGTCTGTGCAAAATATTTCAGCCTCATTTTTTTTGTCATTATCACCGTTTTCTCCTTTTTCAAATTGAGATCTCTTTACTATTTTCAATTTAATTCCCTCAAAACCACATTCAAACATAATAAATCCTAATCTATCTTCTCCACACCCCATTGTAAATTCTTCAGTAGCTTGCGGTGGTCCAGTCTGTTTCTAAAATGTACAAAAATTATCATGTATATATTATTATTAAAATATCAAAAAAAAAATTACATACATTCGGCTTTTCTTTTTCATCCATCATGTAATGTAAATAATAATCAATACACTTTAATGGGGACGTCATTCTTGTGCAAGTAAATAATACTTTGGAATAATGTGCAGGTATAGCGGTTATCACTGCATCCTTTAATATTGAAGATTCGTTCCTCAGTCTTCTTAATTGAGAATGTGCTTTGCCTATCAAAAATTAAAAGTTTACATTACGTATATAGAACATGTGTATGTGTGTGTGTGTGTGTGTGTGTGTGTGTGTGTGTGTGTGCGCGCGCGCGCGCGCGCGCGCGCGTGTGTGTACACATTTACTTGTTTTTATATTTATATACCGATATTTAAAGTGACTATAATTTCTTCTTGCTGCTTCTCCGACGTTTCTATGTATACTGTTTCTCCTCCCACGTCAGCTACTACTGCAGTAGTTTGATGTCCAGATAAAAATGCTTTACTGATTTTGTTTACCTTCTTCTGATTCGGTAATGCAGCCGGTTTGTGAAAAGTTTGAACAACTTCTCGAGCTTGTTTTCCTAAATAGAATCTCGCAGTAACATCATCGAGACAAATCGCAAATAACGATACACATGTCAAGTCCCGAATATTTTCTAACGCAGAGAACGAGATAATTTCTTCAACAACAGATGCTTGCAACAATGTTAGATTCAACTAAAAGAAAAAAAAAATTTTTAATATAATTTAAATATATGTGTAAATGAGAAAATTATTTTTTATTATGCAAAATTATTATTACTTTTGGTAAAATAATACTGCCTTGTATTTGTGTCGTAATACTTTCTTCGTAGACATTTGTCTGTAGTGCAATTTTACCTGTTAAAAATAAAGTAAATTATAAATACAAACTAATTTAATTCATACAGAAAAATATATCATAAAAACTAACATTTATCATCACCTTGACCATTTTTAAGATTCCTTTCTGCTGTAGACCGTTTTGAACTAGTTTGGACTTGACTCCAATATGATAAACTTTGATCCTGTTTTAAAATATTTGCATCCTCTACTTTGCTTATACATTCGTTGTGAAGATGATTTAGGATTGTCAATGGATGTAAACTGGCCAAAGTTGATATAATACTATCGATAAATCGTTGAAGTGATTCCAGAACCATAGGACTTAGCATAATATCAACATCTCCTTTGAATTTGACAATAACTGTTGTACGTAATCCGGTTTCATGCAATATTGTTAATAGTTCTTCCTCGTTATGCATCGCATTATCTTCGCCTATTGTATGTATACAAGATTTTAGATATCCTTAAAACTGTAATCAAATATACTAATAATACTGTACCTTCTGTTTGATTTAGAGGCGTATCGTCCCACAAGTAAGGATGTGTAGGCGTTTTATTGGATGAACTTGCAACGGGCGAACCATCGGAACGTGTTACCATTTTTAACGATGTAAAACCTTCCGTGACAGTTTCAAGTTTTGGTATATATCGTCCACCAACGTAAACTAATCTACCATCCTCTGCACGTTGAAATATAGGAGTAGTAAATGCATCACCACCCGAAGGTAATGACGATTGATTCCAATTTGAACAACGAACCTAACATTTTTTATTATGTGTGTAATATACTGTATATTAAATTAGATAGTAATTAGCTAACACATATGCACATATTAAGAGAAATATTAATACACAATTGAATTTACGCTAAGATATATTAAAACTACCTGTGTTAAATGACTGACATAACTTGACATCAATAATGGCGAATCTACAATTGGTTTATTCACTTGCATATGCAAATTTACAAGCGTGACATCTTCTTGTGAAGATACAGCAGAGATAAAACTGGTAGATGATACTGAATGGCTATCTGATGAATCTTGCAAACCACAGTTTTCAGTTTGATCAACTTCATTTTGAAAACTAGTGTTTCTATTGATCCTAGGACTTTTCTTTGTATTTAATATTTGTGTCTTTGCTCTCTCTAATGTGTGCGCTTTATCCGCCATCGAGATATTTACATTAGCCGAGCTTTCAACAATAGACAAGTCCGACGAAAATTTTTTCTTTATACTATCATTGCGGTTTAAAACACAGCCAGAACCGACGATGGATTGACGTAAACTGGACGTTCGACTTCCACTTAATCCATGACTCATATCTTCATCAGCCGAATAAAACGCTTCTGAATGATTTTCAGACGACATGGATACTGTACGTTGTACCTATAAACGTGTAAATAATTATGTAATAAATATAGTAATTAAAATTTTTCATTTAATAAGATATATTATTTATACCTCCTGCTTTAATCGTTCTTCTGAATTTGTCCTCGCATATAACGAATGATGAGAATCTGATACATTTATTCCTTCACTATCTTTTGTAGTCGATCGTATAGACGTAGAGAGATTAAATTCAGTTGGGACTGTAGGTAAAGACTGCGGGCTATTTGATTCAAGTATTTCTACATTCTCTGTTGCAGTAAAATAATCTACAGCTAATTTGGAATCAGATACACTACTTTTGGGCGCAGTTTCAATTTCTGGTACACTTAAAATGGATTTACTACGTTCTGCATTTAGTTTAGAATCAGAATCTAATTTTTGGGGTAATTGTGCTACAGGACTAGCATCAATCAAACGAGAATATGGTACATCTTTCGTATTCGGTCCACTGTAACAAAAAAACATTGTATATTAAACTTAGAGAAATATATATATATATATACATACACATATATGTATCTAAGGATTTTAAAATTTTCGTAAAACTTTTTATATCTTTAAACAACTTTTACGTACACTATTTTTTATTTCAATCATTTACGTAGCAACTAATAAATATTAATACTATTTTAATTTCTTTAACAATAAGGATATAGATTACAAAATATGAAATGCAATTTCTAGATTGCAATATCAATAAACAAAAAATAATTATTTATCTGAAAATATTTAAATAATTAAAAAAAACCGCTGCCAAAGATTACCGTATCGATGTATAAGAAAATCTTCTGTCCAACGATTTCCTATCTCCACTAGATATCAATGGACTTGCAGACGCAACGTTTAACTTTGTACTATTATTTTCTTCTTTATTATGATCGGTCACAGACCTTGGACGTTCAATACTTTTCTTCAGAGTTTGTGGACCATCCTGACTAAGTGTTACTTTCAATCCTGTCATAGAATAGCACACATCTTGCAAAGATATATCTTGCAAGCTGTATGGTGGTGTGTGGAATACCAATTGCCCATCATGCAAAATAGATTGTCCAAATCCTTTTTCTTTACCAGGTTCATGAATTCTATGAATAAAAATAATTTATATCATAACAAGAAAATATTATCACGATAAAACTCTTGAATCAAACATGTTTTCAATATGTGAAGATAAATATTTACCTATACGCGGCTATGTTAATACCATCTTGAAGATCATGATAGCTTGGTTTAAAAAATTTTGGTCCGTTCCGATTATTGCCAAAAAATACACAACCTCCGATACAACCACATTTCGTTGCCTTTATTCCACTTTCCTGTGGCCATAGAAACCACAAACGTTTTGTTACATCATCGTGCATTTTTAAATATTTATTTTGTACTAAATGCAAATTGTGTTCTGGAGTTGGAAGAGAAATCGCGGCTTCTAAAACAACTGGACCCAAAGATATTGACCCTACTTCAAGCCAAATATCTGATCCATCACCTATATATTACATTATATATGTAAAAAATATATTAAAAATTTTTTTCATTACAAATTAAAATATGTACATTTAAAGAATTCAATAGTAAAAACAGTAAACAAAAATACCTGACATTCGACTGCTTGCGTTATTATGAGATCTACCACTACCAGTTGTATTAGTATTACTTGTATTCGCAAAATAATCTGCTGCGGATACAAACTGGCGAATAGATATTGTAGGTAATACAGCAGTGACACCTGATTTTACTTGATGTCCATGAAGATTACAATTAGCAATACGAATTGGAGATATCCAAAATTGTATGGCAGTACCTACTTCTTGTAGGTATAAATCAACAGCATCTATGGACAGTCTCGTCATTCTATATTTTATATCTTCGGAACTTGGACACCTGAAATATTAATTTAATGATGATGATGATGATGATGATGACGATGATGATGATTATGATGATGATGATGATGATGGTGGTGATGACAATAATAATAATAATAATAATAATAATAATAATAATAATAATAATAATAATAACAACAACAACAACAACAATAATAGAATCATCAATCATTATTATTCTATTATTTTTTATTGTAAAAAACAGAAGATAATACCTATAATGTTTATCAACATCGCTCTCTGGACATTGCAGTGGCGCGAGGCCATGGTGGCAATGAAAAGGTAAATTGGGTGGGCGTAAACTGTTCTCTGTATTTTTTGCCATTAACAAAAAAGTCTCTAATGATGTAACAAAATGATGTAATTGGGGAGAAGTGATCTTTCCGCTTAATTTGCCTAATTGCACTTCGATCAACCAAGCATACTCCAATGTTTCTTGATCTAAACTTCTTCCTTCATTGCTGAACATAGCGTGACCTCTAATTTGCAATGCACTCAACATTAAATGCCCCTGATTTAGATGATGTTCTTTATTTGATCTTGATACGTTATCTGTGACTAAAGCAATGGCAGGAGAAAGCAATAACTGAAGTTGCGTTTCCTTATAACCCTTTCTCATTTCAAATCCAAAACGTTCTAAAAGTATAACCGGGCATGGTGGATCATTTTCATTACAATTTTTTATTAAATGAGCTTGAATGTCATGCATAGTAACACCAACAGTCACTTCTAACGGTCTATAATTTCTTGGATCAAACGGTTTAGATTTTATTTCTTCATCTTCCATAGATACCTCGATACTGCTATTTTGTATATCTTTATCCTTATTTCTTTCTGCATTTATAGATGTTGAAGAGTTTCTACTTTGTTGCATATCAGTAAACATTTGATAATCTCCAAATAAATTTTCCTTCAAGTGCATAAAATTCTTTAACAAAGATCCATATAAAATCAATATGGATGGTCCGATTTCAAGTTCTACACTAACTTTATCAGGCGCTATGGATTGTGGATCAAATTTTTGTGCACCATTTCTTGCCCATTGCAAGCCTGGCGATTTCCTACATTTAGGAATTCGCATAGGAGACAAGAGAATTTCTTCCTTTTCTGGAGTTGTTATATTAGCTTGTGGAGTAGGACCTAAAGGTGGGCATAGATGATAAGTATAATTAATACTTAATGCCACGATCGGCACAGACCAGCAATCGACCCAGCCTGACTCTTTTTGACAAAAGTTTCTCCATTTCTTGCCTCTATTCAATTCATGTAAGTGCTTATGAGATCCATCACGCGTCATAATCTTTGCATTCTTATCTAATGCCAATAAAATAATACGATTAGTATTAACTTCTGGCAAGTAGAATAAAAGATCAACGCTTTCTCCTTGAATCCAGAAACGCAAAGGTATCGTAACAGGTAGAAAGTCTACAAATGGAAGATCAAATGAGAGATCAAAAAGCTCCCCGCAAAAAGCGATGTGCGCATTCTCTTGGTTCTGAGACGAGCAATCGATCCAATTGTATTCATTGCAAAGCGTAATCAGTTCAAATTCTTTTAAAAGTAAACTAAATTTCCAAGTATATGGAACAAAGTGTAAAATATCAGGTCTTGCTTTACTCGCCCAATCATTGATCATATCTTGAAAAAAGTCTTTATGCGAATAAACTAAATTAGCAGTTGCTTTACATCCAGTTAAATTCAGCGTCCATTCTTGATGATCGTTCCATTTAAGGGGATAATGACATTTTACTCCAAATTCTAAAGTCTCACTTTCAACAAGACTTCGATATTGTAGACTAGTTGTAGCTTCCAAATGCAAAAGCTGACCTGTTATCTTTGTAGTATAACCGTCTTGTAATACTATCCATGGCATTGTAATTTCTAAATATGATCCTGGTCCTACATTAACGTGAACAGCATTTGTTTCTCTATTTTTACTAAAAAGTATATCAATGGTTGCTTCATTTAATGTTGATAATCTAATGTCAAACGATTGAACTTGTCTTTTATCTCCTGGTTTAGGCAATTTTGTAATTTTCATTGGTTGATAATCATTGGGAAAGAAGAATTTAAATAAATTTTCTCGTTGTCTATCGGCCCAAGGGCCATAACTAAAATCTGTACCTTTTCCACATTTGATATCAATACCCCATATGGGAGGCATTGCTTCAACCATGTCTCCATTCACCAATTGTATCATTTCAGGATGTTCCGGTACAACACCAGGTTCATCCATGTAATAATAAACCTCCATATTATTTGAACTTAAAACAACAAAACCTTCTCCCATATATCTAGGTGGATCATCAACCATTCCAGTATATTTCGGGCTAGGAGCCAAAATAACTTTAAAATTCTCAGCTTTGCACTTGGTAAAGTGCATAAAATGATCATGCCTGGATGCTGCTGGTTTTGTAGAATATACAAAATGTGCTTCTTCCACTGTTATTGATAATGTAGTTGGCACTAATCGATTTCCAAATACTAGTCTTCCCTAAAAAAGAAGGAACATATTGCGGCAATATTTTACAAGTTTGTGATCGAGTATAAATAAAGCAAAGTTAAAGCAGAATAGAATAATTTGATATTACTGTGCAAATATCTAATTTAATAACTGGTATCAAGTCTCTCCAAGTACGTGCAATCACATGAGCTTCCTTCTTTCTAATATTATCCACATGACGAGATACATCCATTGCGTTAATTTGTGAATGACGAGTTTCATTAGCTGCATTATTTATAGATTCTCCATCTAGATCGTCACTGTTTATATTATGACATTCTTCATCAGCAAACATTTGTGGTGTAAGACCAAAAGATTTTTCTAATTGTGCATAAAGTTGACAGCGATTGTAAACATGTAACTCAAAGCCATTTAACATAACTGACAATCGTGTGTCAGAATGCGAGAGATCTATAATATACAAAATAATATTATAAGATATATATATTATTTTACAATTTGGTTGGAAAATTTATAATATCTAGTATTAAAAAATTATAATTATAATTATAATATCTAGTATTAAAAAAATATTTGCCTTCTGATACATCTTTAGGGACATAGCTTCTCCACCACCTAAAAATGAGCCAACCATCCTGAATTCTAAAACTATAATCTGTCGTGATATAAACTATGTCTCTAAACATTATCTTCCCACTTAAAGCACTTAGTATGACAGATCCTGTGAATAAAATAAATGTATATCTGAAATAGTTTGTTTCTCTGTTAAATATGCTATATGTTCTTACCAACTTTAACATATCCGTCTCTAATAACAAACCGATTTAACAACTTTGTCAATATATAACCAGCTACTCTACTATTATAATAAGCGATATAAACAATCCAGGATATGGCAGATACTAATGAACATAGCAACCATATAAAGTTACTATCCATTTTAAGATCATCCAAGATGACATGATCGGAATAATTCCAAAATGCCGATTCAATCCCAAAGAAAGATGAGACTGTAGCATTGTATAGTTCGTTCTCCTCCATGATAATGCTATTATTTCAACTACTGAATTAAACTATTGTTCATAGTATATTATATACTGAAATAATAAAAAAAACTCTATTAATAAATATAAAATACACGAATAAATATTAAAATGTTTATATATGTAATATATTGCATAATAAATACAATTATTTAATCATTTACAAATTATGAAAAAAAATGAAAATTTATTATATTATTTAGTATAAATCTACCTTTATAGTTTGAATTTATATTATCAAATTTATCTTAACATAACCTATGAGTTTTTATATAATTGTAAAAAGATTTTTATCACAATTTATTAGTCAAGTATAATGTTTGTTCTACAGTTATTTGTCTATTATTTTTCAAAATATGCAATTAATTCAATTGAACTAACATGTCAAAAGAAATTTTATTAAATCTTTGATATCACAAAAAACAAAATGTCTAAATCTACAGAAATCTATGCTGAATTATTTGCGTATTCACTGTGTATGACAAAAATTTTAATATTTCTCTTCCAAAAATAATTCATTACAATGATCTCGTCTCTGCAGGAAAAGCGATTACCTGTTCAACGTAAAATGACATTTTCTTTCAACGATTTACCTTTATTAACTAGTCAGTATAAAGCACATTGACATTTTGATGTGCTATTCATATTTCTACGTTTGTCATTATAATAATCCTATTATCATTGTAATAATCTTGAGAGAAATGTCGGAGAGAGACCTGTCATCAATGAACAATGACACGCATAACCACTCCATATTTGACGTATTTGCTTGACCAATACATCATTAAGGTAAGTTTACACTGATCTGTACGCATAGAACTCATACTACTGGAATAGGAAGTAGGAATATAGACATTGAGCTGGGAGCAAGATCTAAAGGAAATATTTTTCTATCCTCTTCTATCCTCTTTTTGGCACATGCGCAGAAAGAAGAAAAGTTATTGAGCAAGACAGAAATGTTTTAATTTTTCTATCCTCTTCTTTTTTTGGCACATGTACAGAAAGAAGATAAATTACTGAGCAGGACAGAAATACATCTTCTGTCTCTTAAAGCCGGTTCTACTATATGAAGCGTTGATTTCAAAATGCAAACTTCGGATTCAGGCTGTCATAACAAATTTGCGATCGGTTTGCAACTAATGTAGAATCGGCTTAATATGATTGGTCTTGCCCTTAATTCCTCATTGGATCTAAATGTATAAATATGTATAACTAATCATATTCAAGAATTTTACAACAGTTGTAAAACTGCTTTCTTTGCTGAACGTCAATTTTTAGAAAAAGGTTACAAACATGCTTTAAGCCTAAAAGTATTTTTACATAGTTGAGCATCGTGAGTTTGCTATTCGTCAATTTTGTGATACAAGCGTTGTTCTATCCTTCTTGATATTCAGAAACAAAGATAGAACGATCCTTGTGTAGACTTGTATCATCAAATGAAAAGTACCCCACGTAGGATGTGGCGTTACAAATGCTTCGAAGCGTTTGATTGATCCAATCAGAAAAAAGAATTTTTTGACCAATCAAAAAATGCTTCGAAATATTTGTAGCATTAAATGGACCATAGCCGTAATGGCATCTTAGACCTGTTATATAGAGTCGTAATTTGTAAACTGTAAAAAATTAGCCAATCATAGTCGATTATTTTTATTTATATTCAACTGTGATTGGCCAATTTCTTGGTTAAGCACAGTTTGCGAATTGCAACTCTATTATGTAAGGCTTTAAGGCCGATATTTTATGTAGTGTACAAGACTTTTCAAGCCTGTTGATTGGCTGCAGGATAGACAGATCCGAGAAACCTCTCTGTCCTACAGCCAATCAATAGACTTGACATATCGGGCTAATAATGGTCGCATTCAGCGGACTCAATAATTGAGTGGCGTTCGCTGTTATTGGTGTATTCCTTCAGATTATCCAATCAGTATTTTAGATCTAGAAAAATACATCAATAGCAGCGAGTGCTCACTCAAGTATTGAAACTGACGAACGCAGCTATTAGTTTTTTACAGCTGAAGAAGACTCGGTGAAATTGAAATTTTATATTATAGATAAAAAGAAATAAATGTATTTATTATTTATCATTAAATTGACATTTCTTTCACTCGTCTTTAGTCTTTTGAAAATTTGTAGTATTTTATAATATTCTTAATTAATTTTCCTAATGGGATCTTTATAAATTAGCTGTATTCCAAGTTTATTGCTAGCGCTAAAAATACTTTATATATACTATAGATTTTCAGTACTGGCAGTCAATTTTGGGATGTAGTCCGCTATAGTGATGCTATCGAATATTGATTATCGAATCATGCATCAATGCGCATGCACCAAAAAAGCGGTTTGTCTTAATAACACTTCGTGTAAAACACGAAGTGTTTACAACACTAGTGTAAAACTAATTAAAATACCAAATTTTTGAGATTATCTGTGATATTTATCTAATTTTCTATGAAATATTTATTAATACTTATGTACATCTATTTTTTAATACTTATGTACATATATTTTTTAATCATTTTGTGACAGTGGTAACAGTTTCATTATATATAACTATATATTGACTTCAGTTAAACAGAAGGTTATATGCGGAAATAATAATTCTTAAATTTTATCCTATTATATTTAATTTTTGTTCCATCGTGTTTGTCATTATTATACCGCTATATTTGAAATGTTTATATATAAATGCTCAAGCTTTCAACTTTGTTCGAAATGATTTCAGATTTATTAATATTCACACACATATATATATATATATACATATATAACTTGTAATAAATAATTTAAAACTTAAAATGACACGCCTATTAATCAGAAGCCCAATGTTGATGTCTGTATTTCCATTTTTCAAAAGCAATGATCAGTATGATAAGCCTGCGAATACAATAATAAAACCACTAGATGATGAATTAGGTTGGGACAGAGTAAAAAAAATATTTTCTCTTGAGTATGTATACATATCTAAATATAAAAGTTTTTTTACTTCAATTGCATAAATAAAATTTTTATTATAATGGTTCGTAATTATAATTTTATTTTTTAGAGAAAATGGATATTCAAAAGAACTGCAATCTATCATAAATATAACAATATCAGGTTTTACAGTTGGCTTAGTTATGGGTGGTACAAGTTCAGCTAAGACTACAATAAATAATTTCATCATGAATAATGAAGCAACACGATTCATAAGCCATTTTGATGCAAAACAAAGTCTTCAACGATTAGTCGTTACAAATTTTTTAAAGAAGGGTGGGCTATATGGAACAAAACTTGGAACATTTTGTTTTATCTTTAGGTATGTATACTTTATATGGCCTAAAATTAGAAAGTTAAAATGATATTTTATTTTATAGTTCCATAACAACATGTACATCATCATATCGTGGAAAGATAGCACTAGAGAATTATATATTGGGTGGTTCCATAGCAGGATTATTATTTAAAATGAACCTCGGGCTTCGAGGAGCGCTTGTTGGCACTGGACTTGGTGGTATATTAGGTGGAGTGTGTGGCGGTGTATCACTTATTATTCTTAAGTTATCAGGAATAACTATAAATGAAGTATTAGAAGCACAACAAAATTGGATAAATGCAAGAAATACGTAAGTAAAATATTATTCATTTTATAATTTAAATATTGAATTTGATATTTCTTACAAGAGAGATCTTACATCTACGTTCAATATAAGTATATTGTGTTATATCGTTGAATGTATAAGTTATAAAATTATACTGATTTTTTAAAATACATTAATATTGTATATTTTTAACAATTGTAGGACAAGCAAAATGATAAAAGAACATATGAGTAGTGAATTATCAGAAATGCAAAAATTATACGAAGAAAATAAAAAATTGCAGAATATAAACGAAAATAATGATAATCAAACAAAATAAACCCATAATTATATAAATAAATCTTATATAGAAAAATATCTATGAGATCGAAATTTTTATTATCCATTTGTTTGCTTTAAAGTTTTGTGAGATGCAAAACAATTTAATAAATTTTCTAATAAATATACATATAAATTTTACACATAATTTATCACATAAGTGCGAAGTTTGATGAATCTCTTATATATACATATGTGTGTATGTATATATACATATATATAATTGGCTTAGAGATGAAACAATAAAATAAATAATTATATACTTTAAGTATATATTTACAGAATAGGCTAAAATAAATTTATCTTTAATATTTCTTCTTTTAAGTAAAGTAAATGAGAAATAATAATCATGCATATTTTATAACAATGCATGCATAAAAATATATTAGAAATCACTATCCTGCTTTTATTTTAATATTAATAACCTCATAAATAGTCTTTTAATTTTCTTGTCCAGAGGATAACTCTTGAACCTTGGTTATACGCTTAGCACCTCTGTTCGGTGGACCCTTGGGTTTAGCGAATTTTGGCTGATGTAAACTGATTTTTGGATGTAATTCCTCTTGAAAAAACTCTTCGGTAAGTTCCTGTCCAGCAGCTATTTCAAGCTGTGCAATTAAATTGTAAAGAAAAATTATAATATATGTGTAATGTACACCTAATAGAATAAAAATTTAGGAAATGAATAATATATACATATCAACAGAAGTAGGAATGTAGTTATATATAAAAAATTTATTACTATAAAAATTTATTACTATAAAAATAGAGAAAATCAGGAAAAAGATAAATTATATAAACATATGGCTGTAGATCATATAGCAGGCCTATTCTGCAAGTTGTAACAAAACATGCCTTTGAATCTTAAAAATAACTACATACCCATTTTAAGAAGTGTCGAAGTCATCCTTAGCAAGAGCAGTATACATACCTAAGTGGTCCTTACTAATTATATATGTACCTAGTATAAATGTATATATAATACTGAATATAATATAAAAAGAGAAACACCAAATTGTAAGTTTAAGTTGCATAATGCTTTATTATTTCCAGTAATATTCAATATTGGCAAGATATATATACAATTTCCTTGATTTTAATAAGTTATATAGATATAACTGAAAGTCCAGAGCTAAGATAAAATCGAAGAATTACAGAATAGGCCTGATATGACACTTAACTAAAGTATATTATTAGGCAATATTGTGGGTCATGATTTAAAAAAATAGAATACGTATGTTTAATTAGCCTGCAGTATAGTACAAAAATTAATTTAAATATATTTATGCAAATATGAGCCAAAAACTGTACTCTTTCCTCTTCTGCTTTAGACTCTCTCTCTCTCTCTCTCCCTCCCCCCCCTTTCTCTTCCTTTCTCCACTAAATTAGAAAATTAAATAATTCATTAAAAATAAGGGATATATAATTAGGATTATAAAAAAATGTATAAAATCATATAAAAACCGTACTAATATAAAAAATATTAACTGTGCATGGAAGGAAAAAATCCAAGAATTTGGCTCAAATAATTTTCACAGCACAAGTAGACCCAGCTGTTTTATTAATCATTTTTCCGCACGCGTATTTTATGACTAAAACATTCAAAAAGTTTATAAAAAGCTACAAGTATTAAAAAAATACAGATCACAAAAAATAGAATGCCTCTCATATATTTTGTTGCGGACTATCAAATTGTAGTCCTATCTGCTGTAAATTACATGTCCACTTAAATATTTGAAAACATTTTCTCTGGAAATATTTTATTATTTAAATAAATTATTAAATAAATATATTAAATAATATATATGCTCTCAATATATCTCGAATAACATAGCTTTTTAAAATTTTAGTAATAATATAAGAATAACAAATAATTACTATTAATCTTGTTTAATTGGAAATATATATTATAACAGCTGATAGGACTCATCAAGATCAGTCTTACATCATACACATATTTGTAAGATTTAATATTTTTAGCATTTACAATTGTGTAGAACATGATATAAAATTTTATATGTAAAATAACTAGTTATCACTATCTTGTAGCTGAAATAATAGTGTGCGAAAAAAATATATCCACATTAATGTGGCGTTTGCATATTTATCACTCGTCTAATAACTACGTTATTATCATATTGAAAATATATAGAGAAGTTAGGTGAATGGCTTTAGCTCTTTCTCTTTCCTTCTACCTATTTAGAGCACAAATGGAATTTTTCCTAACTCTCTACTCACATCACATATGGTGTATATAATTACCACAGATCAATATTAAAAATATTATGTTTATCGAATCTCATATGAACATTTGAATGAGTTTAAAAGCTAAGCCTTCAAATTTCACTCTAAAAATACTTACGACACATATCACCTTTATAAGACTAGGAACTAATTCACAGTACTAGGTATAATATATATATATATTTTTTAACATATTTTTTAAAGAAAATATATTTTTTAGGTATAGAAATGCTGCACATAAAATATATATGTATAAAGTTATTAGAATGAAGAGGAACTCTGAATAGAATATGTTAAGTTCTGTATAAAACTAAATTACATATTCATTTGCTATCACATGATATAATACTCATACTAAATATAAAAATTAAAAAGTGAGGCTTAGCTTTCAATGTCAAACAAAATAATTTAATTTAACCTAATTCTCAACACTATTTTTCACATAAATGAATAATTTCATACGTAAGATGAATTAAGGAATATACTATATATGAAACAACATGAACTATATGGGGTTATCTGTATTATAGGCATGTCACACTTATTATCAATAGATATAATGACGTTTTGCAAAGAACCTTCCACATGATAATTTTGCTTTTAAAATTTAGAAAAATACATCATCTGGTCTACTCTGTTTTGCTACTTAGATTTACGTATCACTTTGATAAATTAATTCTAAATGTTGATAAATAACACAGATTAATTTCCTTTGCATGATGCATTACATTTTCTGCTACTTGTAAATTAACTGTCATAACATATATTTATATATATATATATAATTAGATAATTGTAATTTGCTCTAACATGAAACATTAGAAACCCATTATTTTAACGACATATCTTATGTCAATATCATATTATCACAATTCTGGAATTCATGAAGGAAGATATTTGATGCACAAAACATCATAAACACTTCAATTAGCAAAAAGCAATAATAATGGCAGAGATAAATGCTTTAGGCCAGTTTTAGCTTAAGACACAAGATCGTTTCTGTTTTGATTTTTTCTCTGGTATGGATTGAGTAGGAGCACAAGGTGTCGACGGAGTTGCAGGAGTTATTGCAGCTGAGTCTTTTATGCTTGGAGGATCTTCCAACTTATCTGCCAATTCCTCTCCACTATTAACTTCCAACTAGGATTGCAGTTATATAATATAGAGATGGCAGTTATATATATACAAGTACACACGTATATCAAGAATATATTTTTTAGTAGATCATAAATAAATAACAATTGCTTTTCTAAGTATAATAGTATTACACTTAGAAATGCAACGCACATAATCTTATATATGATACAATATTGCAATTACAATTATTATTATAGCATAGAATGATACAAAAGAGAAAAAAATTTCCATTGAGGCATACTAGATTTTAAAAAGAAATTACATATGAATGCTAGATTTGTATTTAAAATAAATAGTTATAGTCACAAAACACATGCATACGATGTTAATTAAATGTTGCATTCTTATTATTTAAAGAGTATGCCTATTTGATTGAAATATATAATATTTAAACTTAAAACAAGACTAATAAAGAAAAATATTTACATAAAGTGGATCAGAGCCAAAGTGAAATAATTAATAATGAATTATTAAAATATTAAAACTAACCTTTTTTATTATAGTTACTCCTAGAGACTGGATTAGGTCCAACAAAGGTGCTTTGCATGAGGAATATAACATCCTTTCTTTAATACTGCAATTATATCCTGGCATACTATATATGAAAACTGAAAAAAGAAAAAAATTATTCTTTTACACTGTGCAGGTACATGAAATATTATTTATCGCTTACCTATGCTTTCTGTGTAATCTCCTTCATGAGTATGCTTGAAATTATAAAGATGATATCTAGCAGCATCAGATGGAACTTTAGTAGGTAATTTATCCAGTGAAACATCGCAAGCTGTGACTAAATGTATCTTTTCTTCCTCCAATTCAATTTTTAATTGAATGTATTCGTGAATTCCTTTACCCAGCTCCGTGATGGCTTGCTTGGCTTCATCTGTTACTGGAAAGGCCACGCCACTCAAAGTCTGATGTCTTGTTTCGACACTATAGTCAGTAGTCGCAGTAGTCTTCTTCAATTCAGCTAATTCTTCCTCCGCTGTTGTCAGTGGTACAGGTGCTGTATCATTTCTTTTATGTTTGTGATAACCATCTAATGTAATATCTTCCGGGACAGTGCCATGTAATTCCTCCTTTATTGAGGCTGTACCGAATTCCTGCTTGAGCGTAGCCTTAGTAGAAGCATAAAGCATTTTCTGTCGTACTGGTGCAGTATCAGGAGACCAAGATATAAATAACCAATCATAGCCAGAATCTGGCGATTTTGTGTCCAATCTATAAAGGATATAAGCTGGTTGATTTTCCACAATCAGTGGCTTGATCATCTTATCGTAATCATCTTGCCATTTGTTAATTGGCTTCAGACTAGATGCTGGAGTTAGTTCCTCTAGAAAATGAAAAAAATAATTACTAAAGATGCCATATGTCTCTATTTTGTTCTTCAGAGGATTGATTATGTGATCTTGAAATGAGATGAAATTAACAAAATCAATATTCGCTCACTTTGTAACTTTCACTATATATTAAGATATACAATTAATCTCCAGATTACAGCAAAATAAACACATTGTCTTATAAGATTTCGACAATGCAAATTTTTGTTACAATCTAAAACTTACCATTCTCTATCGAAATTTTTAATACTCGTATCTTTCCGTCACGGCATTTCGCGAACAACTTCTTCAACGCGTCATTAGCTAAAATAAATCAACCATTATTAATAAAAGATTAACATTGAGATCGAAAAATTCTGTTATCAATTCACTGCAATTAATCTTTATCGTGGTGAATGCAGTATGCTACGAGCAAAGAAATATAATCACCCTTAATTCCAGTCTGGTGGGACATTATTTCACGAGGAACTCTTGTTGCTGCCTGTCGGAGTTGGTCGGAATTCACGAAGTACGTCAACAGTCGCCCACAGTCGCCTACGCGCGTCCAAGAGTTATTTTTTTCTATATGCCAAAGTTTCGCGAGGAAGGACTACTCGATTGTCAAGTATAATAAAGACCTGTCTCCACGGTACTAGAATTCGGTCCGAATTCTCGCTTTTCAGCAGTTCTCGGACCCAAAAATGTGTAGCCAATCGACGGGTAGTTTTTACGGAAAAACGACAAGTTGATTGGATATAAATTTCACGAACCGAGTTCCAGCACCGTGGACTGCGTGAATATAAGGCTTGATCGGGAAACCACGAAATACTCGATAAGAATTTTATTTATAAGCTAATTAGAAATATTAGAATCGTATAGTCGCAAAAAAAGATTAAATTGAAGAAAACATTCGACTATGGTAATATTGGCTTAAGTTTCGCGTGTATGAATTTTCAGGTTTTATAAATCAAGTATGAATCTGTTTACCCAGCAAACGAGAATGGATTAAAATAGATTGAAATTTTTTTCTATTTTTACGCATCCGAATGCGTATTTTAAATAGCGAATACTTTTTTTGGATTTAATTAGATTCAATTGGATGCAATTGAATTGAAATACTGCTTTTTCTATTCAAAATTTTGAATTGAACAGTATTCACAATCCACATTGCAGAAAAAGCCAATATTATTTTTAGATTGAAAGGCATAGAAATATGCTCCTCCATGCAATTCCTATAAATGAATAAAAATGCAGGATTGAAAAGCATTCATTTTAACATTCATGAATCAATATTTCTGAAAATCTGAATCCATTTCAATTCATTTTAATCCATTCTCGTTTGCTGGATAATAAGATTCGATAAGAGAAACGTGATCAATCTCGATCGAGAAATCTTTCGACATATCCAATTATGCTTGATAATGATTACTAAGATTTATTTATATCTAAATCTCTCTCATTTGCATATAAATGCTTTATTTAAAAAAATTTTCATGACACTACACGTACCACATTATAATACTTATCAACTATTTTTAGAATATAAATTGAAGATTTAAGACTTATCACACTTATTGTGTACTAATAAAATTGTCCTTTTTAAAACCCAACAAACCGTTGGAGAGTCAAAACTTTTTCTCGACACATCTTGGAACACATCGAGGGACACATCTCATCCATGGATTTGCACAGGCTGTTAGTGGGCAATTACGACAGCCGAATAAGGAATATGATAAGAATGAGGAATGTAGAGAAGCATCAAGAAAAATTTGAGCAATATTTGTATGCCACGCAAATGGCATACAAATGGCACAGAAATGATTTCGAAATACACGCGTCGCTCAGGATGACACTCTCAAGAGTGCCATTGCAGGCCATTGTCGCTTAAATCGTTTACGAACAGCTGTCTGCTAATGACACGCTATTGCGCATGCGTGAAATTCGTCTGTCCATCTGGAAGCGGGAGTGACGTATCCTGATTCTCTTGACGGCGGATACAAGGTAGCGAGCAACGAGCAGTCATATATTTTGAAGAAATTTCCACGTTAACCTCTCGACGGAGCTGGATTTCGCCGCACGGGATTCAGTATGCTGGCCCTTATCAATCGGATCTTGGACTGGTTCAAGTCTCTCTTCTGGAAGGAAGAGATGGAACTCACTCTCGTTGGCCTGCAGTACAGTGGAAAGACTACCTTCGTGAATGTCATAGCGGTACGTGAGTCATGAATTTCCTCTGTTTAGGAGAACGTGCGTGAGTCGATCTCACAAACATACAAGTCAATATCGACGAGACGCGAGATTTGCGAAAGTACTCTGCGTGTGTCGCAATGCTTGGTTAGATTCAATAACCCCTTCGAAATAACTCCATCTCTATGTTAACGTATACCGTCACCGTATACGCCCTTACGTCAAATGATTTGGCATTGTCGCAACTGAATGTGATAGTCATTGAACTGTGTTGCTGCTTCCGCTTGTTTGTCTTTTTCTTCACCACTTTCTCCGTTTTTTCCCTCTCTTTTTTTTTTTATCCGATTGTTCTTGCGAATGTAATAATAAAACTTATTGTTTCTGCACTTATAAACGAATTGAAAATTAAATTTGTTTATGCCAAATTTGAATACGCTCATTTGTAGTACATCATTTTCGTTATAATTGGAATTATATTAAACTAAAGTTATAAAATTATATCTTTATATTATCAGAATAATTAATGATAATTATGCATGTCATTGGCGATTTTCCAGCTAGGACACAGAGACATTACACTGTATTCCATTGTGTAAAGTACTTGTTGGAACGCAGTTTAGTTTTATAGTGTAACACCAGAATGCATTACAGTCTTCCATTCTATTCTTATAATTATATTTAGCATATCAATAATAGATTTATGATTTTTATTCAGTCTTAGGTCATAATTTTTTCAAAATTGACGATTTTTGAAGGTTTTATTGCAAAATAAGTATGACTACCAAATAACTTTTTGAACTTTTGGTAACATTGATATATTTTACACGCTCGTACTTAGCTTTTTATTGTGTTGAGCATTGTTACACTGTGTCACCTGTATACGTTGTTGGAAAACATCCATTGTTCTTAAATATGGACTAACAAAGATAATCTTTCTCTTTTCTGTATTCAGTCGGGTCAGTTTAGTGAAGATATGATACCAACTGTAGGCTTTAATATGCGCAAAATAACCAAAGGCAATGTCACTATAAAAGTATGGGACATTGGCGGTCAACCAAGGTTTAGATCTATGTGGGAGAGATATTGTAGAGGAGTAAATGCCATAGTTTACATGGTTGATGCAGCTGATTCAGAGAAGATTGAGGCAAGCCGTAATGAATTACACAATTTGTTGGATAAACCACAATTGTCTGGAATACCAGTTTTGGTTCTGGGTAATAAAAGGGATCTACCTCATGCATTGGATGAGAATGGGCTCATAGAAAGAATGTAAGTTTCACACTCAGCTATGTATAACATTTTGCAAATATATGGATATATATATATATATATATATATATATGTTTTTTTGTTCTAGGAATCTATCTGCGATTCAGGACCGTGAGATCTGTTGCTACAGTATTTCGTGTAAAGAAAAAGACAATATCGATATCACATTACAATGGCTCATAGCGCATTCAAAAAGTGGAGTTCGTTAATACTCTTAAAATCTCCCATTTGTTAGTATCGGCGAGACTTTGATACTGATAACAGTATTGGGATCAATTGTGAAACGATCGCATTGAGCAAACTCTGTTCAAAACTGAAGTCATTATTGTAGAAAATTACTCGAGCTTTAGCTATCTAAGTTGGTTGGTGCGAATATGTGGTAAAATTTAAAAATCATGCTTGTATGCCAAGAATCTGCTCGTGTGAATTATACCATAAGGCACTCATTTCCCGCGAGCACCTTAGTAATAAGGAACAATTTTTTATATTTTCGTTTTAGGTAAGTCCAAGAATATATTCCAATACTTAATATAACAATTAAATGTAATTAGTATCTCTGTATTTTCTATAATTACCGTTATTGTGTAAAGCTGAAATAATACCAACATAATCGCAGTTAATTATTGTGATATTATAGTCTAGATGTCGATAATCTGATTTTGTCTTGTACCCTTGAGAGATACCAAACGTTTCATGTATAAATTAGAGAAAATTGTAGCTATTACGAAATACACACGCGCAAAGATATCACTATTAAACTATAGTATATATACATATACTATATATATGTATATATACATATATATATATATGTATATACACCTCGAAAAACTTTAATACAAATAAAAACGACGTATTGCAAACATCATCTTTTTGTTTCTTCTTACTTCAAGAATGTGATAATCCTGAGTCAAATGTTACTCTCGTGTGTTTATATATAAAGAACTGTGACATATATTTATCAAATATCTCGCAAAGACAATAGAAAAAAAATAGTTAATGACAATAATACACTATGATGGTATCAACCACTAATAAAATTTTGACAAATAGCTCGGAAAGTATTATGAGAAGTATAAATTCTACTGTATAAATGGATCAATTCTCTAAAAAAATTGGATTGCAGTAGAATAGATAGATTTTATTTACTCTGCAGCGATACGAGAAAGTGTATAAACGCTCACAGATTTTTTTCACGTTATTTATCCTATAAATTGATTTCTTTTCATTCATTTCTATCTACATATAAAGTTTTGTATATGCTTAAATTTCCCTTAATCCAATTTTCTATAGTTTAAATTGCTTCTAATAAAATGTTTCTAAATAATTCGGTTCGATTGGCTATATTCAGTGACATAATGAAATTGTCACAAACTGAATTGCTTTGTATACCGTGTTTATAACGTTAAAATATTTCGATATATTTATATCGAATTCAAAGTATGTAGTTTTCAAACAGATCGTTACAATTAAATTTTTTAATAATATACTGTATAAGGAGGGGAAAAGCTTTCCTAAGTTCAAATTGCTGAAATAAAGTTTCAGCGAAATTGAACTGCGCTTATATGACAATATGATATTTCATTTTCTAGCGGTGTTCGTTACAGCCAATTTTTGTTATATTTATTAACTGTACATGACTCACTCTTTTAATAAAGTGGTCACAATATGTATTAAATTGTCGGCAAAAAATCAATTACATATTACAGCAGAAAAAATCCTCGAGGTCAACGATTTGCGGATACATGTACATGATAAAGATAAAAACGATTATCGTGTCTCCTATTTTATAATGCATATGTTATAATACAGAATCATGGATGGAATGATACGTTTCCATCTTTCAGGGACAGAAAATATGCTCACATACATACAGTTATATTATTTATGGTTAAGATCCAAAAAGTCAAGTATAGTAGAATACGGAACTGAATACTTTTATACGAAATATTGTAAAGATAATACAGACAATATTAAGAAAAAAATAAAATAATTGTGAAAATATAATAGAATAATATTCTTTATAGAATTTAAAGATAATACTTTTGTTTCTTTAAAATTCGATTAAGAATACCGTTTTATTATAACTTCGTAAGATTTCCATAAACAGAATATCTTGCACGACTGGAAAATATTTTACTGATAGATTTTTTTAATACAAAATTTAAAATCAATGTTTCTATACTGAAGATTTTTAAGAAGGAACATCTTTAAAAAAAAATTGATCAAAATATGTAGAATTTTTATTATATGTATTTAAGTGACTAAATAATATTAATCAACTTTATTTTTCAGTTAATCTCGAGTAAACTTTAGCAGAATATGATAAATTACTATAATTAATATTGAGAATTATTATAATAATTAAGAACCTCTCATATTTCACAAAAAAGATTTTATAGCATCTACCTTTTAAATATCTCCCAGTAATGTTGATATTCTGCTGTTATTACAATCTGTCTTTATATTGGTTACGATTTAATTTAAAATTAACTCATTAAAGTCTAGTTACAATTTTAGTTATTAGTTTTTAAGTACTTTGAAAATAGATAAAATTTCTATACAAAGTTTCCATATTAAAGTATATTGCTTTGGATTATCTAATGAATAAAGAAGGAGAGTTTCATACAGAAATTACAAGAAACTATAGACTTTAATGAGTTAATCTTTGAAATTTGTTGAACATCTATTGAAACTTTCTGTTTAATCATTATATGTTACATTTGAATATCCATAAAATACATATAATATTTGCATCTATATGCATATATGTATATATGCATTTGTCATAAGCTATATCTACATATATATGCATACATGCTGTTTATTTACATAAATTCAAAAAGGAGATATTATATGCTTTTTCTTCCCATTTTCTTTTACTGAAAAAAAGACGGTGTAACTTTATAAATTCAATTATACATGTATCCGAATAATACTTTACAATTACAAGTCTATGCCATACTTGCATGAAAAGATACATTTTTTCAAATTTCTTATATAATAACGCTATTATTAATAATATCCAAAATTCACTGATTTTGATCCTTTTATATGTCTATTTAATCTACGTCGTGTATCCGCATTTCGTATACATCTTACACGAAGATATATTGCCACATAATTAATAAGCACTAATAAGTCGATGATAAATTTCCTATTAATACAATTTCTTTTGTTGCGCGTTATATTCCGCTGAACAAGACAATTAAAAACTTGTTAATTTATAAATTATTATAAATTATACTAAGTGTCCACATACAGAATTGACGAAAGATGATTATATAGTTTCATGAACTCTGAATTCTTGATCCTTCCCCGACAAAAATTTCGAGAAAGATTAACATTTTTGTATTTAAAAAACTAAAAAAAATCGACGTCACATCTCATAAGAAATTACGTTATGCCTACTTTTCGCCAATACCGGAACACTTTCTATACTTACTTGATCTAATCATAATCATTGCACAGAATAATCTTCCTAATTTATACAAGGTGACAAGACTCTATATTTAAAACTGGATTTAACAATAGCACATTATGGATTATTCTATTATGACTAGTTTTATAGCATCACTAGACTTCATTCAAGATTCGTTATATAAGAAAACTCGCAAAGCATTCGTGCTTAAATCAATTTTTTGTCATATTATGTGCATGAGAAATGTTTAAATATCTGTCACAATTATATCTTATTCGACATTTTTCTCGTCATATACAGTGGCATTCTATATCTCATCTTGAAATAGATGTGTATATATATATATACACATGTCATGTGTAATATATGTTTATATTATGTGCTACGATGCTCGAATAAAGGAATCTGTATTTAGTACATCGTTTGGTACAAATATTATTTGAATGTTTCTATTATAAATGTTTCTCACATACACATTCCTTCGATTCGCATCTATCTACTCATATACGCAGTTTCTCAAATTCTCTGCATATCCTTTCATCTATAGATTCCCTGATAAATTTGGGATGCATCTTTTTTTAACAAAAATGTTACTTTTTAACATTCAATTTTAAATATTTTTAATAATAATAAAAATAAAAATGTGCAATTTATAACTTTATATACACATATAGAGTAACTTCTAAGACAATAAAATTAATATAATTTAATACAATAATCCTAAATATCTTCAGTTTTCAATTTAAAGTTATTATTTTACTATATACTTATTATATATATGTATATATGTATTTACATCCCTGAAGCTGACTTGAGAAAATCCCTGAATTTGTAATTATTTACAGTTCAAGAATTAAAACTCCTTTTTAATTTCAAATTAGTCTAAAGATCTGTAGATGAAAGATAGTACAAGGAAGCTGAGATCATATACATATATATATTTACAGGATGTCTCAAAAACATTAAGAGTTCTTTTAATGACATATTCTTTAATCAATTTATGAGCGATTGAATAGAAAAAAAAACTTTACAAAAATCAATCAATTCAAGAAACCAATGAGTAATAAAACATTCTTTAATTTCAACTAATTCAAGTAGAAAATAATTTTCATAGAATTTTAATTTGAGGCTTAGAGCATCAAATATCAAAAAGATATGTTACAAAGAAGTTGCAATAAACGATTATCTTCTTTGTTATATTCTTTTGTTATATTCTTTTGTTAAAGAAAATCAATTCTTAATTGAACTGTTATTAAAAGAACTTTTGATAATTTTGCAATACCTTGTATATATGCGAAAAAAAGATTGCATTTTGTTGGCCTTAATAATGGGTTATCAAGGAGACTAGTATATCTGGCTCGAATTTTATAATTACTCTAGAGCCACTTCATTAAACTCATCTTTCTCTTGCGATGCTAAATAATATCTATTATTCATGGTTTCTTATATTATCCACAAAACTCGTTATGTTATTATTACGTGATTTATGCTCATTGCAACATAGCAATTCTAAATTACTAACAATTTAAAGTATCATAAATTAAATGAATATAATTTTAATTAATAAATTATCGAGCACTCATTTCCTTTAAGATATAAAATATTTATATTATTAATAATATAAATATTTATATTATTTTAACAAATAAAATATGTTTCAGTGTACAACAGTAATTATAATGATAATTATTATTATAACAAAAAAAATGTATTTATATTACTTTGCAGCTACTATCAATAAAATTATAAATCTTATAAAAGCTGTCTCTACAGGATATTTTATATAATGTGAATGAATTATGCAAATAAGTGCATTTTATATCTCCGTGCAAGGAAAATTCTATTAGATTTAATAATAACATAGAGTTTTTTCTGGTAACACATATAAAACGTATTCTATGCATAAATCATGTATGCAAATCCAACAGATATAAAAAAAGGAAAGAAATATATAATATCGTATGTAGAAATACTAAATTTAAAGATACTCGGACATATTCATACTGTAACATAAATGTAATAAATGTTATATGAATAAAGAAAAGATATAGTCTTTAAAAAAGCGACTATCTCGAATCACCAGATTATTGTACTGCTTGCACACTGAAAGCACGCACTCTCATGTACACTTTTATTTCATTTACTGAAACTTGTTGAGTATATGCCCCAAAAATAATTAGAAAGACTTCTTTTGAGGAATTCACTCAAAAAATTCAGCAGGCATTAATTAAAGCGGCACTATTTGATACGCATTCACAGACAATTACATTTTCGCACGCTAAGTGAATAGGTTCTGTATCTTTGTAGATATATAGATATGCATTTTTGCTAAAATTTTCATGTATTCGACGATGTATTTATCAGAAAAATTTCGTATTGCGGGTGCCCCAAATGATATCACATTCTTAGATGGTTGAGCAGTAAAAGCCTTCTCAATTCTAACATAAACAGGCTATTTATCATTTTGAACATCAAATCTCACGATTCTCTGCTAGCAACCGTTGCATCTGGTATGGGCCAATAACGGCGGCATCTATAATTGCAGAAAGTTATATCCATAATCATAGAAGGGAAATTATATCATTAGTTACAATTAATTTTACATAATGGGATATCGAGAGATAAGGGAATAATATATAAGGGAATAATATATTTAAATTTCCGACTATAAATTGTTTATATAAGTCAGATATATATGCAAATATATATTCACCTAGCATTGTTTTCTGCTATGTGAGGTGGCAACGATGTAGGCGGTGGTGGTGGTTGACGAGAAGAAGATTTTGGCGGTCCACTGCTGTTAGAATCACTTTCACTGCTTTCTTCGGATTTTTTACCAGGCTCCCGTAAAAGATGCGAAGGTACTCCCCTGGGAGAAAGTCTCAATATTTCAGATTGCGGTCTCGTTCTGTGTTGCGGTCTTTGGAACTGCAGATTCAGCTGACTAGCGTCTGTCACATATTTTTCACTTTGTCTTCGGCGGCGCAAAGCGGGCGTACATCCAGTTAAATTTTCGTCTTCGGCAGAGCTGGCTGAAGTTAAAGGTGACATGATTGGTCTAGCGTCAGATAATGCTATGCGACGGCAATGTGCTGGCGCTTCCATATGTGCTGTCAATGGTTTACCTCTGACAGCTAAAATTTGCGAACGTTAGTACGAAGAGGAACTAGTATGTAGAAATTAATTTCACGTATATACATTTTCTTATTTTTTAAATACAAGTCATAGTCTTCAAGACTAATGCTATTTTATTTGTCAAAAATATTTTTATGCAAGGGTTAAATTCTTTTGTAGGATATTGAAAACTCATGCACATTTTACTATTACATAATATTTTATATATATAGAGTTAAGAAATTTTAATATTTCTTACTTTGACAACACGAAATAGAAGATATATTAGAAGACTTATTCACACGATGTATAATCGATATAAAACAATTTTTTTAAAGGAGTAACATTTGAAAAGTAATTTCTTACTGTAATTGTTTTTTTACGCAATTGTTTCAAAATATAAATTTTTGTATTATATTAGAGTTATATTACATTTCATTTTCTCTAATAATAACAATAATACAATGTTTAAATAAATAATTTTTAAAATTATTAAAATAAAACATCATATAGTAATAAATTAAAGCGTTCAAGCTTTTTCAGTATCTTTAGTGATACGTTACTTTCTTAACAAAATTTTAAGAACAATAGATATTTTGTCAATTTTTATCATAATCTTGCATGTCATAAATAACAAATATAGGTATAAATATTATATATCGACATTATTAAAGAATTTTCTATATTGTATTAGTTTTACTAACTATTTTCTTTTTCCTTAGTTGCGGGCGCAGGTAGTTTTTCTATATCACTTCCAGTTCCTGCCTTGATATTTGGAGTGTTAGTTTCAGGTGTCGATTCGGATAGCGAACACCTTGGACTTTTAACAGGAACTGGTATTTTACTATGAGCGATGTACGTCCTACTAGATGTTTCCTTCTCTTTATTGTCCTTATTATCACGAAGCGGTACTGCGTTTTGCACAGTAGTCGAGGCAGTAGTGAGATTGATCGATTCCTTTTGCAAAATCGCGTTCACAGTCGGTCGATTCTCAGTAGCGTCGTAATATATCGATGGTTCTTCCGGTCCTGGATTAGGACTAGCTGGACTACCTGCCGTGCCGTTCGTTAATTTTTCTATAAATTCAGATAATGCAAATATTCGCATTATAAGTACAAAATGGATTGTGATTGACTAACACACTAACTCACTAATTGATTTGTAAAAAAAATAATCGCACGTACTTTGTAATGGTTCTCTATCAGCACTAGTTTGCACAATTGTAGCACCACCAGTTGCATCTACCACTCTGATTTCCAATCTACCCGCTACTGCTTCTTCCTCTTCTTCTCCTCTAGGAGTGTTAACCGTTGCATCAAAAGGAGAGAAAGTTACTGCTGGTAGACTAGATCTTCTGATTGGTACGGTCTGTTTTGGCTCATCATATCTAGTGGCAATATTTCTCATAACATCAACTTCATATAGCAAATCATCAAATGCTGCTTGCTGAACCTATTATCGAAATTTAAATAAGTCTGTGCAAAAGAGATCAGTAGTGAACCACCTACAAAATGGTACGAACCAATGGAGCTTCGAGGTAAGCTCGAACATGTGGAGCTAAAACCGGAACACTCCAAGCTCGCGGAAGTGCACCTTGTAATTCTGGATACTTTTCGATACCTGCGATATTCAAACATCTATGCGGTACCGCTGGTTTCGGAGAATCTTCGCTTATTTTAGACAGTGCTGTGGGCATTAAAGACTGCTGTTGACACACATTTGAGGCATTTGATTGAGCTGCGTTAGGTTTTGTATCCAATTGCTGTAAGCCTTCAACGACACCTGTGGACTGTATGTATAAACTTATTTAAATTTCGAGCATTATTTGAGCATTTTCATACAAATACATCCATGTGTCCCTGCTAATCTAATCTTTTTATTGTAATAAACAAGAATTTTTACTTGTGGCGGTATGGATGGAGCATTTATCCCTTTATGCTCAGGACTCTGCAAATTTTCCCCTTTCCACTCGTTATCAGTCTCTTCAGAATCGTCAAATTGTGACTTCCATTGTGAAGCCAAAGTCAATCCTCCTCCGCCTTTGGTCACTTGCTGCAGAGCGGATACATTGTCGTCGTCTATTTGTGCAAATTGCGTAATAGAACAATCACGTACCGCCGATCGTCCGCTTCTTACTTGTTGTCGGCTGTCTGCTCTTCTTCTGGGTTCTCTTCTGAGAGGTTCTCTTTGTTCAGTTACCTAAAAATATCGAAATTTGCATAACTGCTGTAATCTCTGTTACATTAAGTATAAATTACGTACTCACCGGACTTTGATTTCCAACGTATTTAGTATTAGTTACATCATAAGAGCAATAGGAAGCATCAACTTCTGTCTGTATACGAGGACTTGGTAATTCACCGGATGTTCCTTCGGGTGTAGCGATGCGCAAACGGGCGAGAGTAGCAGGTAATGTAGCACCGCTTGCTGATTTTCTAAGTGGCGCTGTTGCATTGGTTACTGTTTTAAGGCGAGGAACCTCGGATGCTGAACGTGCGGAAGCCATCAATGCGTCTCCTTCGTTATCTACCTGCTTTTCTACTGGTGTAGGAACTTGAGATTCTACTGCCATTGAAACTGCACGTCGTTTTTTGGGAGATCCTATGTAATAAATTATTACTATGTAATAAGGATAAAACAAACATTACGATATAGGTAAACTATACAAACCTTGGATTGGCAAAGGTGGCATAGTCTGCTGTGCAACTTGTTGATGCGTATTATCCGTTGTTGGTATTGTGGCATTGCAATTTTTATCCCTACCATGATTGCTAATAGCTGCTGCAAATGGTACTGGAGAACCTTCTATTCCACGTTGCCTGTTTCTTCTAAATATACTTTCGTAATCCAATTGTGCCTATGACAAATAAATATACACAATAAAAAATGGATCTTAGGATAATAAAAAAATTAAAAATTGTTTAAAAATATACAAGTATATAAATGCTGTCCTAAAAAGATTTAAAATAAATAAGATAAAGATATTTATGGTTTTTTTTATTTCTTACATCTAACTCTTTCCTGTTATCTGGTTCCACGTTCTCTTGATTATTTGTATCTACATTTGTAGTCGGAGGTTGATTGAGGGTAGTAGCTGTAGTAAGAGGGGGTGGTACAGCTACTGTAGGTAATGATCTAGTAGTTGATAAACTTTCATTAGCTATTAATGGCCTTTCCCAATCATAGGGATCATTTGGTTTTACACCTCTACGTTTCATACATCGTTCAAAAAGACCAGCTAACATACCATAATCTGGTTTATCTGCATATTCCAAACTCTACAAAAGGGTTATAAGTGTTTTGTTACTACAAAGATAAACATTTATCGTGTTAAAGTTAGTTCAAATCATATCGGAGATTACCTGAATATGTTCTAAAAAAACTCGTAGATCAGATGGAAGATGTTTTAAAAGTAATCGATGATCGTATTTTTCTTTCATGAGACCCACCTATACAAGATATTATGAACTTTAATAATGCTTCTCTAATTTTATATACATAAATATATACGTGTGTGTGTGTGTGTGTGTGTGTGTGTGTGTGTGTGTGTGTGTGTGTGTGCGCGTGCGTGCGTGCGTGTGTGCGTGCGTGCGTG
>Ga0157364_1000190_pt1 | contig 33080 bp, 20 predicted proteins | sample AttsexASBM2_FD_111476 | JGI IMG/M metagenome (GOLD analysis project Ga0157364, IMG submission 111476) | Fungus gardens microbial communities from leaf cutter ant in Ribeirão Preto, State of São Paulo, Brazil - Atta sexdens ASBM2 | ecosystem: Host-associated > Fungi > Mycelium > Unclassified ...
ATCTTCCTATTCCAATTCAAATGATTTAAATTCCTCTAAATGATATTATTATATCACAATTCATTCAAAAACAAGTTGTCATTATAAAAACTAATCGTTAAGCTGGTTTAATGGAAAAAACTGTTTCCTATAAGTGCATGACTAATCAACATGCTGAGGCGTATTCGGATTTCCATCTGGGTGTTCTCCGAGTGTTATGCCTAATTTTTATTTAACATTCGGTACATAAAAAGAATGGAGTGATATCTGGATAGCATTCGGATGGAATTTAAGCATAACTCTGAAGATAATTAATTAAGTTTTCAGATATATACGGAGATCACAGATCGCAGAACACGATTTTTTTTTTTAATAAAAGTTTCAGATTCGTATTTTGCGTCGCAATGTCTTCACTTGTAGAGAACAAATAAAACACTTTCACTTTATATATCCCGAGCGGTCGCAATCAGTTGAACACGCTTAGAATTGATCGGTTTAGTCCTTATTGAGATCTGATAATCTTGATCTGGCGCAATTCGCTGGCTCGCGTAAGTAGCCACAGCAATGTCGCATAGCTTAGCGCCGAGATACTATCAGTGTCTCCAGACAAATATTTATGTAATGCATCTGACTAAAAATTTTTAATTACAACGCTACGAAGATAACGTCCTTAGGCTATCCCCAGAACGTTCTGGGACATAGTCATCATTCTGAAGACGTCTTGCTGTATGGGTTATAATCAATTGGGATCGCTATAAATGTTATTTTAGTTGAAGTTTTCCTTACACATTTCTTATAAATCATGTTATTTAGCACAATTAAATACAGCATTATCATGCTGACAATGCTCATGAGCATTATTTATGTTCGTTTAATATTTGACAAACAACAAGGATGAAATGTTTTTTAAGCATTATGAGCGTGAATTGGACCACTTGGAGTTACAATAAGCTCGCGTAGATAGCCCCTACGTTGTAAATGTATTCTTTTTTACATGTTTCTTGCCGTTTAACAGGTTTAATCGTACACTGTTAGAAACAATCTTAAATTTTATTCATCTTTAACTCTACTGGTGAATAAAATTTAAATTTTCTATAACTAAAAAAATTATTTATGTACATATTAATGAAATTTAAGTTTGTAGTAACTGAAAAATTAAGTGTGTTCAAAAAATACTAATTAAAAATTAAGTGTAGAAGAAAGGCCCCTATTATGAGATACCGAATTCATTTTAGATAAAAGCTAGAAATCTATGGGCAAAATTTAAAAAATAATAGGTCATTTTAAAGGGAATTTAATAAGCTTTAAGATAATGCTATATAAAATTTAATCAAAATTTCATTTTTTTTTTGAAAATTAAAGAAATGTAAAAAGTGAGCAAATCACAAAATCAAAAAATTGTGCTTCTAATATGAGATGCCCTCGAGAAATCGATAGTAAAACGTAAAGTATATCAGTATTGCAACTAAAAAACTTTATTTAATGTTTCTTAAATACAAACAAACACAGCCAGGGTGCGCGAAAAATGAGTATACGATACATTATACACAGAACTTATCTTCAGGTAGTTGAAATCAAGCATCGTAGAAATAAGCGTTTGACATTCATTCCGATTGTCTTTTTTATTATTGTACAATAATAACATTTATACTTTAGCAATGATTTTCACTATGACATGGGAGCATGGGTTATTTCATATTAGAATTTCATATTACCTTAGGTATCTCATATTACGATTTCCATGCCTTACAGTTTTGCGATCAAATCTAATTTCTGTAATTAAGTAATTCAACATATCCCGTATTTTTCTATTAGTGCAACCTTACTCTATTATTACATGAAGAATTTATTGTTAAGTATTTATTTATTAAATAATAAACAATATTTAAGGCTCATCTCAATGAAATTTGAAGATATCCAAAATCTTTTTTTACAATGACTACAGGCATTATCTAATAACGAATTTTCTATTAAACAGTTTTCAATTTAAGAGCAATAAATTCATGAAAGAACCAATAGATAGCATCTATTAGCAAAAACGCCGCTGTCTCATAATACAATAGGTTATCTCATAATAAGGGATTTTCCTCTATTAGTTTATTTCCATTAAACTGTCCATCAAATTTAATGTCCGCATTCATTATATTTAAAAAATCTATAACTTAGATTTCATTCACATCATTCATTACTTTTCAGTTATACATTTCTTACATTTCATCAAAGCGTTTATTAATTTTTAGTCACAGACCTACATTAATTCTTAAATTAATTTTATAATACTACGTTTATTAAATTTAGTACACATGTTCATTGCATTTAAGACTACTGTAACTTAGTTTTAGTTATTCATTATTTTTCAGTTATTACATGCTCACAAACTTTCATTACATGTTACTTAAAATTCATTATGAAATTTCTAATAATGTATAAAATAATGTAATTAATTGCATTTAATGATTTAAGGAATGATTAAAGGAATGATTAATGATTAAAGGAACAAAAAAATATAAAAGCTTCAGCTAAAAGAATATTGGATTTGTAATGTACAGATTCGCAATTATTAATTACGAGATTATTTTGTAAGAAATGTGTAAGGAAATTTCAGCTAAAATAACATTTTTGGATAGTGTAGATGCAATATGGCAAAACATATAAGACCGCCATGCCAGGCGACGAAATGTAATCCTTCCCCTTGGTGTTCGCCGCTGTCGAATAAGCATGATAAGTGCTATGAATTCGTGCGACGTGGCGTCACCGCGCATTGGCTTAGACGTTTTATTTTTTAATTTGAAAACTACAAGAAATATCTCAAAATATTTATAATAATATATTTTTAATAGTAGTTTAGTAATAGTAGATTTTTTTGTTCCCCTTGTTCTTCCTATCCTTTCTACGCTCCCAATGCGGTTCCTACCCCATTTCTGAGACATCGTATATATAGTAAAGTAGCTGGACATATACAAAAAATGAACATATGAATACATATGTACTCATATGAATACATATGTACTTATATGAATACATATGAGTACATATGCAGATTAAAGAAATTAAACTTGTACCAATGAGGTTTAATTTTATTCAAACAGCACTCATTTCGAACTTTTAAATGATCTATATATTTTACTCAAATTGCGCAAATTGCTTTAAGCTTGTTAGGAACATGGAGAATAATCTTCAAGAATTTTGAGAAAATTATATTTAAATTTTTTTTGACTGTATGTTATAAGAAATAGGATTTATTCAAAGCTGTAAATTTTGTAAATATGCTGACCTTTCGATCTTGTTTGCATTCTTCGGACAACCAGCGAGAGTCTTCAATAAGTAGGTGCGCTCGTTCTGCTTTCTAGCTAAGCTGGTCTTCGGGAAATTTATGACTCGCTGCAATCCAAACTCCCATTCCTCGTCAGTACCCCATTTGAATACAGGGCAAAGGAATTTGTTGGCGACCCTGCGAAGCATAATTCTCACCAGTTCAATAATGTTTTGTTATTAAATGATAAAATGTATGCTTATTAATTTGATTAATTCGTAATTAATGACACTTGGATGTGAATTCGCATGTATGAAAAAATTGGTTTTGTTTAACATTCTGTTTTGAATGAATAACATTTCGTTTTTAGAAAATTAAATATTATCAATCGATTGATTTATTAGAAAATTTTACATTTTCTAATCAAAAATATACGTTTTACTTTAATTTAATTTTTAATTCTTAGAATTAGTATTAAATCCATCTAGTACGAATTCGCGCCCAAGTGTTTTTTATGGATGTTCAAAAGGGACATGTCCCTTACGGATTAAAAATATTTCACTTAAGCTATGTTTAAATTGAAACAATTAAATAAGTATATGTATATGCATAAAATAAGTTCCTTGAATATATTAAAGTGGTTCTTTAGTAAAATGATGAAAATTTGGGGTGGTGATTCAAAATTACAAATATCTAATATATAATAATAATTTTGTCAAATATTAAAACTGTGTATAAGGTTTGTTTTCTGTTCCTGCACGAGGATTGCACTAGAACTAAACTGAATTGAACTAGTGCAATCCAGAACTGACGAGTGTAAGCGTGTAGGCAAAGAATAAAAAATGTTTTAGTACAAGATAAAAATGGCGTCCCATATTGTTTACATGGAAGTATTAGATTCATGTGATGAAAATGAATGCAATTTCATTAAAAAAAATTTTTAATTAAAGAAATGATGACACAAAATGTTTTTAAATGTAAGTTTGTTATTATTTATATATATTTATATATATTTATATATATTTATATATATTTATTTATATATATTATTTATATATATTTATCATTTTATTATTCATAAATTCTTGGATAATTATTTAGAAGACGCCCCTCACCTTCAATTTTAATAAAATATGTATTTTATTATATTCATTTGTCGCATTTTTGCAAACAAAAGAATCTGGCAATAAAATGTCATGCCTAGGCCCGCAAACTGAGATATTAAGCGTTAAAGTTGATGACATTGTGGTTAGGAAATCCGTCACACCGATTTAATGCAGCGCTATGTGCACATATTTTAGTCTATATTTATTTAGAATCATTACTTCACCTTCGATTTTAATGAAATTAGACTCATTCGATGCATTTTTATTCGAAATAAAAACCTGCTCTGTTCTTGCTATGTACGAAAAGTTGTAAACCTCTAAACAATGAAAGAAAGACAATTTGAATAAACAATTTTAATAAACAAACGTTAATATATCGCTGTAGAAGCAAGTTAGTAAAAATCTATGCATATGTAGCCATAAAGCATGAAAATGTGATCGCAATACATGCTTTCATCGCGATATTTCACAGCTGACAGAGCTGTCCTAACCTTAATAGTCATCAATTTGAACGCTTAATGTCTCGGTTCGCGGGACTAGGTATAACATGTACTGTCAGATTCTTTCATTTCATTAAAAAACGCATCGAATGAACATAATTTCACTGAAATTGAAGGTGTTTTCTAAATAATTCTCGCACTGTTTGTACAAGGTCTGTTTTCTGTGGCTAGAGTGTATACTAGAGTGTATACTAGAGTATCAATCATGAAACTTTATTCCTAGGATGGAAAGTAAAAAGTGAAAATTTTAATCATAGAAGTTAATGGAGAAATTTTTCACTTTTCATCCTAGGAAAAAAGTTTCATGATTGATACCTACTGCTTGCACTGACTCCAGACCTAGTGCAACCAGTACAGTGAACTCGTGCACTGAGTTTTGTTTTATTGGAACAAAAAAACACCGTCGCCATTTTGGGAACAGAAAACATTTTAGTGTACACTTTTTGAAGTAGTGCAACCAGTGCAGGAACAAAAAACAAACCTGTTAATGAAATAGTATGATGCATATGATAGTAAATTAAGAGCTGCATCTTCGAATGAAAATGAAAAAAGATTATATTTATTTTTCGAGATTAAAATATGCAAGTTACACGTAAATATCTTTCCAGAATAGTTGATCTATTACTTTTTTGTGACTATTAAAATTGTAATTTTTTAAACTATTATAATCTTGTTTTTGAGAAAAGTTTATGGTAAGGTTCCCAGATAGCAACGTGTCTGTTTTGTTACTAACATGTTGCTTGTTAAATATGCATTGCTAAGTATGTATTGCTACCAGAATTGTAGCATCTAAGTTCTCATTTGTTGATAACTTGTTGATGCCTTCACGATATAATGTTGAGTAGCAACTTGCCAGCAGCAATTTGCCGATAACTTTAAAATCGTCATCATCAAAATTCGTACTTCGATTGTTATGTCGTAATAATATACAGCATCATACAATGCTGTCATATCCGATAACGCAAGATAACAATCGCTGCTATCTTGCTGTTAAACTGCTGGCAATACATATATTATTGTTGTCTGGATGTTGCTACGATGTCGATATATTCGAAATCGAAAAATTCGAAATAAGACAAATGTACGGCAAGTGTCATAGCAATCATAGATTGTTTTGTGTGATTTTGCTGAGACACGTTTTATTATGAATTTATGTGCAGTTAGTCAAAGAGGCGTCTGTGAGTCTCTATCACTAAGTTATACGTAAAAGATTATATTTTCAATATTTTTTTTCTCTTATTTTAATTTCTCTCGTTAACCTACCTATGTAGAATTTTGCACGTCAATTTCGATACTTCAACTTCATTATAAAAAATTTAGACATTTCTATGCATGGTAATTCGATTTACTAAAGAATTATCTTAATAAATGGTTTGTTTTTATATGATTTCTGATACTGACGGATTTCCTTTGTCCGGCTCTTCGTCAGTCAACCATTTTTTGAATTGATTTCTGGCTTCCATAACGCAAGGTTCATATCCAGCACGGCAAAGGAAGTTCTGCATAAGACCACGCATGTGGATTTTCCAGGAAGGTTCATCAGGTTGAGGATTCTCCCCAAGTTCCAAGTAGAGAGGCTTCAATAAGCTTCGAATATACGCCTGAAATTAAATTTTATTTAATTGTTAATTAACATACAATTTGATGATAAGAAATTAAAGAACAACCCAAATAGCAAAACGTGTCTGATAGCAAAATCACACAAATCTGTAATTACTTATGATGTTGGCAACTTGCCATAGATTTGTCTTCAATGATTTCGAATATACCGACATTGTAGCAACATGTGTATATGTATTGCCAGCAATTTAACAGCAAAAGCTGCATTAATGTTACTTATATTGTCGGCAATATGAAAGCATTGCATGATGCTACATATTATTATGGCAGCATGATAGCAGTAGTACGAATTTTGATGGCGATTTTAAAGTTGTCAAACTATTGGCAAGTTGCTACTCAATATTATCATATCATGAAAGCATCAAGTTGCCAACAAAGGATTCAGTTGCTGCAATTCTGATAGCAATACATGCTTAGCAAGCAATATGCCAGCAACAAGATAGACACGTTGCTATGGGGAATCTGTCTATGTAAAATGTATTTTATATTGATTATAAGAGAAAAAATAGTTACAAATATTATAATTCAACTATAGTTTATAATTACAATTACAATTTCTATTTTAACGATAATATCGAATATTAGCTGCTACTCAATTTTGTCATTTATAATGTTAATATTGAATATTAATAATTTTAATGAATTGATCAAAAACAATATCTACTCACTTCAAATTTCAAATATACATCCAAGCCCTCAATGCGCCGACCGATATGATTAATCATTGTGAATACTGGTTCCCAAACCACATGGCTCTTTTCTTCCTTGAGAAAGAGAGTCATGTTCATCGCAATGCCAAAGCACAGCTCGCCAGCGTATGCCAAGTTCCATGCATCGTGCAGAAGTTTTGCTCTGGTTAATGGAGGTATTTTCTCACGATCTGGCCCTTGCAGATATTGCGACAACATCCTCCAATTGCACGTATCATAATTTACTGGGAACATCCCTGCGAAGTAATATTATTAATTTTTAAACAAAATAAATATATAAAGTTGGATTATTCATGTTCTCTTCTTTGAAATGCTATTTATCACTTAATAATATCCTCTATTCTTTTCTTTTTTTTTATATACAGAACTTTATAAATATTTTGTTAAAGATGTTACAGTCATAATACATGTAAGAATCACTTAATTTTTGTATACGTGTAAATGCGAAAATTATAGAACAGAACGACTATTGTGTATAGTAGGAATAAAAAGTTATAGTGTGAATATTAAGGATTAATTACTAAAAAGGAAAAATGAATTTGTATGCTTTCAGCACACATGATATCTATAATATCTTCATTCAGTTGATACAAATTTTTTCTAAACATTTGAAGATATCTAACATTTACAAGATATACATTAAAAAAATCAAATGTTGGAATAAAAATGTAAAATAATGTGTTAAAGAGAAATCAAACTATTTTAATTAAAATCATTAATATTGTAATTTGCTGTTAGGAAGAATTACAATGATTTTCTATTGAAAATATTGTTCGAATATCCACCTACCGATTTCTTCGGGATTCACAATAATGAAGTTATCTTTGTCGGTAATATCTGAGATAGTGTAATTTTTCGGTTCGTTTTCTTTTTTTAGCCATACAGTCGGTTTAGTGTTGTGAAAGTTCAATTTATTTTGTGCCTGCATCACGATGGGAATGTCCCACTGATAGGACACTTTCGCTGTAGATTGCGGTGGTATGTCTCTCAAATAGACTTTCTAAAAGCACAAATAAAGTATTACTTATTTAAGTGTTACTTAAGAATATACAATAAAATGTTTTTTTATTTTCTTTTCATTCTAGGAAAGATTTAAATTAAAATTTTCATATATTATTATTTTTTCATTTATCAATATTTATGTAAATAATTAGGTGTAAATAAAGTGACAAAAACTTTAATAAATATAAATTTGAAAAAATAAGTATAGCAAAAATTTATAACTAGCTAATTTATAATCGTAAATCTAAAAGAGTATAAAACTTTTCTATTCGAAATATTTTTAATGATCTTGAATCTAAATATCATTTAATGATCTTGAATCTAAATATTCAAATGATTAAAAATCTGATATATATTTTTATGGAAGAAAACTCGTATATGAATTAAATATAGAATTGAATCTTCTTCTAATCAGTATTTTTATATGCGTATATAATATATATTAGTAATATATTAAATATATTAATGTAAATTAGTGACTTGATTTTATTGAGAGCAGAGGCCAAATCAACATAAGAGTCATTCTGTCTTTGTTTCTTACTGATTATTGACCATTGAACAAGGAGGAAGATGATTCTTGTATCAATTTGTGTCTCTTGTTGGAAATATTTTTAAAATATTGCTGCAACATTGCTGAAGTGATATTGTAAAAAGAAGTCTTCGCAAATCTCTGCAATATTGTATTATAATATACAATGTTGAAATGTTGCAGTAATGTTGCTATAAGTTTCTGTGCTGTACGGGCGGGTCATTTTCAATGTTGTTGTTAATTGTTGTTAAACGATAAATTTTAAAAAATTGAAATCTAAATATTAAAAAATTGAGCGTCGGAAGTGTACATATTAAATAAGTGTGCGAGGACGCCTCTCTGGAGATTCATAGGACACATTCAGAATTTTTGCGTTATATGCTACTTCTACTGTTATATGCTACATAGTTATGTATAATATCCTAACAATATTTTGAAAAAAATTGTATTATTGTGATACGTATCACTAATTACAATATTCAATTTTAAGCGCCTTTTATCATATTTCAAGTGTAATATAACAAGTGTAATATAACATTGATTTTAGAGTTTAATATTACAATTGAGATGTGATAAGGTGGACATTTAGATATTTCAGTAACATCACACCTGATGTAATTTTGTCATCTCAAAATATCTCTGGGATATGACGCATATAGATGGGCTATGTGCTCTCTAAATATGAATCAGTAGATAATCACTAATATCAGTGCCAAATATGCCACTAGTAATCAGTGAATGAAATGTGACTTACAGAGAAATAAAAGCATCCCTAGGCATTGGTATGACAAATCAAAATAATCTTACATGATTATCAGCGTTAGAAAACACAGTGTTTGTTGGATACTCCCGCGGAGATCCCAAAAAAGAGACGTGTTTCAAATGCAAAGAAATGCTCAAAAAATATGATCATAGTCGGTCTAGAGTGTATAACATCGTAATAAGTAACGAATCATGGATTTATTGTTATAAAAGTAAGCGATAATCGAGTGTGTCGATGTTTTCAAAGGGGCCATCTAACAAAAATGAATCGCGAAGTATTAGGAAGAAAATGATTACATCGTTTTTTAGGAAACCAGTCCTATTATGTATATCGCGTTTGAAAATCATCGTACGATTAATGTTGAGTGGTACACAACAATTTGCTTGCCGATTGTAATTTGAAAAAATTCATCAAAATCGGCCATGATGACGCATCATCTGTATCAAGACAATGCATCATCGCTCAATGCAGAGAAGACAACTCAGTTTTCGGCCACTATCCGTGTACAATTAATGTGATTCATCCATCTTATAGTCCGATCTGGCACCTTGTGATTTCTTTCTGTTCCATACATTAAGGATAAAATGCGTAGTTTGAAATTTAATACGTCAGGTGCACGTATGTGAAGTTGGCTCCGCATTTTTCGAATTTTATAATTTTTTAAATTGCATTGTTTGTGCCGATTTATGCCGCAAATCTCAGCTTAATAACATGAAGCATTTTCAAAAAACAAAAAAAACTAGCTTTATTAATATATAGGAACAAAAAACTTCAAATTCCAGTAATTTGCGAATGAGATAATCGAATTCTGCGAAATAGATAAACAAATATATAAAATGAGACTCGAAAGAATCTATCAGTGAAAAATGTAAAAATACCCAGCAGAGCCTATATCAGTTGTTCGGATGCACAGAAAATTCTTTGTTTTTGTATGAATGTAACAAAATAAATAAAATATACGAGGAGATAGCATTGAAAGAAAAACAAACATTCCCAAAAGAGAATTTTTTAAAGCATTGGAATTAGTTCTTCATTCAACAAGAATTTTAATTTTAACAGCAAATTTTATAAACAGACTTTTGGATTCACCATTTCATGGATTATCATCCATTGTGTCAGATATTGATATGCAAGATCTTGAAATGAAAGCATTACAGAGACTTTCAATTTCATCGTCTTTTTATGTAAGATATGTTAATGACATTGCGTTAGCATATGATGCGTCACACATTGATACGCTGATGAACACCTTTAATTCATTCCATTCCAGATTAAAATTTATAACTGAAATAGATAGAGACAAGTTAGATTTTCTTAATGTCAGCTTAATTAAAAAAGAAAATTCTCTTATTCAGAATTGGTGGTGACCACAAATGATCGTTATCTAAATTATTTTTCTAGACATCCTTTGTGCCAAAAAGTGGGAACAATCGTTGGTTTAATTGATAGAGTTCTTTCTTTGTCCCATCCTATTTACCATTAAGAGAATTTCGAATTAATAATTAAAATTCTTTTAAACAATGGATATCCACTGAAATTCATATTCTCTGAAATCAAAAATAGGTTGTCAAAAAAATTTAAACAATGGAATGACCAAGGTAACACACCTACGGACAATGGACAATAATGAAGATAAAATTAAAGTTTTTTACAATCTCCTTTATTATTTTTATTAGAAAAGATCAAAAAATTTTTTAAAAAAGACTCTTTAATACATGTGGCACATAAAGGGATTAATAATCTTAGAGGGTCATAAAGACGTTCGTTCTAAACTATCTCACACAGATGTTGTATATAAAATTGATTGTCGAGATTGTGAAGCATCATATGGGCCAAACAGGTAAATGTTTGAAAACACGCATAAATGAATATAGAACTCATATAAATTGGAATACTACACAGCATTCCGTAATAACAGAACACAGAATTAATTATCAACATGATTTTGATTGAGAAAATATCAAGATTAGACGAGGAAAAGGAATTTAATAAAAGATTGATTTCGGAAGTAATCCATATAAAACAACAAAAACAGAGTTTGAATTTACAGAATGATACGTATTCTTTAGACTTATTATACATGAATTGTTTACGGAATTGTGACGTTGATTTTATCCTTTTTTGTTCTTATTTTTATTTTTATTTCAATCACATGATTTTATTATTTTGACTTTCATTGTATCTCTGACTGTCGACACCACAAGACCTTTACGTCGAGTCGTTGAGAAAACACTTACATGTAAGTTGACATAATTAAAATTCAGACAAATGATTTTAATAATTCTCTAATTCTTTGTTTTCGTATTTTTTTTTAAATAACTACACAGCAAATCTGACAATCTGTTGAACGTGATTCTACTTAATAACGCATTATACAGGGTGCGTCAAATCTCAATTTAAATTTTTCGCTATTGTGTCTCCGCTACAAGTTGTTGTTGGCGTCTGAAAAAAGCTGATGCTTCTAGTAAACAGTCATATTCTCAAAATGGCCGCGATGTTGAAATCAAGTGCGAAGTACAATCGAAGAACCGCGATTATCGAAGGCTTTTGCATTAGGCGCTCAGCAATGGAAATAATTCGGTTCTTTGGAAACCTGAGATCAACCGTTTATGATATTGTGGCAAAATATATAGCTTTAGAACAGTCCAACGAAAGTTTTAATATGCCAGCGAGGAAGTTATTCGAAAGAACACACCGCGAGGACCCCCGCAATTGTTGAAAGGGTTCAAGTGCTGATTTCGGATGACTCAGGGCAATTGTTATGAAAATTAGCATCGATTGTTGTTGTAAGCGAGCCAGCAATGCGTCGAATTGCCGAGGAGGACCTTCGATGTGTACAAATCGTACACATTAAAGATATGATAGATGCTCTCTGAGGCTGCCAGAATGAGTTGCTCGTTTTGGCTCCCATTCTGGCCTCCTAATAGCCCAGATTTAAATCTTGGATTACTACGTATGAAGCGTAGTTGAAAGGATCACAAACAAGTCTTGGCATTCCAAGACGTCATTAAGGACCGCTATTAAGATAGCATTTGGACAGCGCTACATTACAGCGTGCGAGCGAACGCTTCAGACTGAGAATAGAGACCGTCATTCAAGCTAATGGGAGATATATCGAATAATTGTGCTTTACAGTGATCCCCCAAGTGCTATGTAAAAGGATTTTTTGTAATATTTAATTTTTCAAAACATTAATTTTTTAAAAAGATTATGTTTAAAGAAATTGTTCGATTTGTCCGAATTTTGATGACGCACCCTGACTTCGGTTTTACTTTATGCAAGTTTTTATTGTATAAGTTAATATTTTTCATTGGACTATTCATTACATAGCTAATTTGGCATTTGGATGAAGAAGAAGAACTAAATTATCGGGAATCATCAACTTGGAATTTGCATTATTTATGTAATTTCGATTTATGTTGATAAGAACTCGAATTGAAGAATCGAAACGTATATTTTATTCTTTTGTTTTGTTATATTCACACGAAAATAAAGAATTTTCTGCATCCGAACAGCTGATGTAGACTCTGATGGGCTTTTTTACATTTTTCTGATGAATTCTGCGAAAAACTTCAAACTCGTGTAACTTGTGAACAATGTGAAATAATCGAATTCTGCGAGTTCTGCTACTCAAGATCAAATTTTTATCAACGCCATAGTTAATCCCTATTCTTATATAAGTGCTTCGTAGATCTTGAGTAATACAATTCAGTACAACTCGCAAAATTCAATTATCTCACACCGTTCGCAAGTTATACATATAAGTATGGAGTTTTTCGTTTCTAAAAAATCCTAACGACTGATTCATAACTTTGATGATACCGCGAAATCTGTTGGTCTGAGAAAATTTTATCATAAGGAAAAGTTGTTGTACTGTCATAGCACAATTCGGTATAACTGAAAAAAATCCAAAAATAAATTTTTTATTTACCCTCACTTTTTTCAAAAATTTTTACCGAATCTTAAGCTGATCTCAACTTTTTATGCGCATGCTTCGTAGATTTTGAGTAGCACAATTCAGCACAACTCGCAGAATTCGATTATCTTACACCGTTCGCAAATTACTGGAATTTGAAGTTTTTCATTCCTATATATTAATATGGTTATTGTATTTTTTTTAGAAAATGCTTCATGTTATTGAGCTATGGTTTGCGGCACAAATTAGCACAAACGTAGCACAGCACAGCACAATTAAAAAAAATTACAAAATTTGAAAAGCCAACTTCACACACATGCCAGATGTAATAGAAGCGTTCGAAAATCTGATGTATAAGACGCCTCCAGAAAGATGGACAAAATACTTCGACAATTGGCTTTATCGAATGGAATGTATTCATTGTAACGGAGAGTATTTTGAGAAACAATAAAGCCAATTTCAGAAATTAATTATACGTTTGTACGATTTTGCGGAAACTTTCGGAGTAATCTACGTAATACAATTTATTATGCAAATATTTCTTCATAACTGAATTTATCGATATTAATGTTTCTCTGTTTGTGGAAAATTGTATGTTTGTTCCGGATGTAACGATGCATTTTACAGTTAATTCAATTGATATCATGCAATGATATTTTATCTTGTTTAAAATAATATATATATATATATTAATATTTTTTTCGAAATTATATCTTTATTCTTTTGCCTTTTAAATAATATTTTCACTTTATTTGTGAATTTCTTAAATAAATAATAAAGCATTTCTTTATCATTTTTAATAATAATTTCTTTATCATTTTCATTTATTAAAAACGTTTGGCATAATAGAATCAGTATTATTGTCAATTCTCGTCAGTAAATATAATTTCCTCATTCATTCTTGACGAGAGGAATGCTTTAGCCGCGTCTAAATAACACGTGGTCATTTCTATTGCTTTATCTGTGCGAAAATCGCATCTGTGCCTTCCCACATCGCGCGTCCTTGCAGGAAATAACGCTTTTGTTCAGCTTACCTGAGTGAGATTAATTTTTCCAGTTTCGTAATCGCGAATGACCGTGACCAACGGCACTCTATCTCGATTAATCCACGAAGCAGCAATGCTGTTGATAGTCAGGCCTGGTGGTAGATTATTCGTCTCGTTCGCCACATCGTTCAGATAAGTAAAGATATCGTTGGCGAAGAAGATTCTGCGATCTCTAAACACAAAAGACACGATGTTTTGCGATATATAGAATCTGCGATCAATATTATTGAGAAAAATAGTTGGGAAGCAGTGCGTAACAAAAATAAATTGAAAAAAAATTTCAATTGGTTTGGAAGAATTTTTAATTGCTTACACAAATTTACATTTAAAACTTAAAAGCTTCATTTACTTCTGTACATGTATTGCAGAAAAACGGAAGTTTGCTACGTAAAAACGTTTAATTGTTGGAGATTAGAATCTCTCTCTGCTTCCCAACTAATTGATGGAGGCAATTACTACTCTTTCGATTGTTGATGGAAGAAATTCCTCACGCTTCTTTGGAATAGGTCGCGCCCAAGAGTATAATTAAGCATTCGGAAAACTAACTCGGCTATAAAATCCAAAAGGTGAGATAATTAATTTTTATTAATAAACTTACACTATATCGTTAAAAAATTACATACGCGTAATTATTTGTTGATGATTATTTTTTTATTTAAATTATGTACGCAATTAATATATACATATATAGTTATTTGTAATTATCTGCTTTTTCATATTATACATTTGATATTAAAATTTTTTCCTTGAATATCAGCTTTATGAGTAATGTAAATTATAATTCACATCGGCTTTTATAAAAATATTTAATTATTATTGTAATTCATTTTAATTACCTTTAGTCCATGTAGCTTCTTGTCTGATGCCAGCTACTCTTGAAAAAGGTGCTGTTTGCGCAAATTCGTAATACAGAGGATACAACATTGTCATCGGCCATTTTCCTTCCATCTCATTCGGATTAAGCTGTTGAAAGTACAGAATTAATTTCTCAAGAATTAATATCATAATTTTTATTACAAAATAGAATTAATATAGAGTAATTAAAAATTACTATATATTACCAATATTATAATTACTATATAATACCAATTTTTGTTATTTGCTATATAATATTTCATAATAATTACAAAAGCGTTTGTACAATTGTAAAATATATCGCTACAATTAAAGAAAAAAATCGCAGGCTTACATCAATTGTCGCCATGGATGCTAAGAACGAATTAAGAGCTTTGTTAACCGGTGCATCGTTTCGACGATATGGTGTGACGGATTGGCCGATCCATTGATAGAGAAGTTCATTCGTAGTGGTCCAGAATAGAGAACTACTGAGTTCGCTTTCCCTGAAGAAAGTTATTTATTTTATGTACTACTTCGCACAAATATAAGATTATCTTTATAGATATTTATATACTTGAAGAACATGAGACCCCAATTGTCGGAAGCTTTACAAGTGCTGTACATGGGAATCGCCATGAGGTCCAATTTCGGCAGACCAAGGGAGGTATTGAAATAATCTTGCAAATAGTTAATAATTTTCACAACTTTGTTAGGGACATTAAGCAATGACTCCATGAATTCTTTGCGACCCCAAATCTTCATCTGCAGTCTTTTTCCATTCATTTCATTAATTTCCTTCGTGGGTTCGATGTTCTGCAGATCAGATATTACGAGAGCAAATTGATTCGTCGACATTCGAGGTGTCTCTGCAAACTCTTCTTCAATCTTGTCGGACGACTCACGCGCAAAGCTTAAAAAAAGAGAAGATGTGAAAATAATATTAGTTATCTCTCAGTAAACTTGCAAAATTTAAGCTAATGGAGCCCAATAATACTCTAGGATTGAAAGGTTCAATATTAACATCTTACATTGTAGGCGTGTTTGTACGTGCCGTTAAGCCCTTAGGATAAAGTATACTCAGCTTGAAAGTCGCTTTATAAGGTGGTTCGTCCATGCAGGGGAACATTTTCTGTGCGTTATCTAATTGTAAATAAGTGGCGATGAAAGGGCTGAAAAATAAGAAGGAAATGTGAATGTGAATTATAATCACTATTCTCACAACGTTTTTTAATCCATTAATTAATAGTCGCTGTTTTAATCGCGTTTTTTAATCCATTAATTAGAAAAAATTTTTCTATCCTGTAAAACATTATTTCAATAATATTGCGGCAATATTGCAATGTTCCAGCAATATTGCAATATTATTGGAAATATTGCAGCAACGTTGCTACAGGCTTTATAGAAAGATTTTTTAAAAATTTCTTTATATTATACAAACATTTTAAAAATTTTATAAATTATATAAATTAATAAATTATAAATTAATGGTATTTTGCAAAAAGTTCAAACAAACATTTGATGACTTATATAATTTTTAAATTTTGCTTTGAAAAGTAACAAAAATCGTTGCTATACTTACTGTTTTCGACCTTCGGAATCCATATATGCACTTTTGTAAAGGCCAGTAGTCTCATTAGTCGTAAGATTTCCAAAATATGTGATATCGACTTCGCAGGCACTTCCATTCTTTAACATTTGTTCCAGATAAATGATGTACCAGGATTTCCTATTCTGCCGTTCGGTTCGTGCGATATTGAAGTATAATTCGTCTCCTATTCTGTTACAAAGATGACAGAAAATGAGGTTCTATTATGATTTTAAAACTCATTATAATGAAAACGAACTATTGACAAAATAAAAAACGATATTCTACTACTTATCATTATAATATGAATACAATAATTATTATTAGAGTTCAAGTTATAAGAATTACTGTTATAAAAATGCATTCACTTTGCACAAAAATTAAATTACTAGATAGCGTTTTATATCTAAACTATGAAATTCTTGTTATTTAATTATGTTTTATTGCTTATGTTTTATTTGCTTACGGTTCATCAGCTGGTAATTTAAGCAGTCTGACAGCGACTACTGAAATCTCAAGATTTGGATGGACGTTCAGTGTTATTCTATCACTAGTGTCGGACCAGGTAAGATTGATTTTAACACGGCCGTTAAACTGGTTGCTCTCGATGAAAGGTATTTTGATATCCACGTGATAACTGATCGGTATAACTTCACTTGGTAATCTATATTGACGCATTTTCGTGTAGTAGACATCGTTCAGATCGATACTGCGCTTCCATCGGCCCTATCATCAAACGAGCAATTTTTTATTTCGATAGTTGGACCACACTAGTTCTTTAATTCATTGACACTATACTTTGACATCACTAATGCTTCGAGGAAGGCCAGATGTTATCATCAACAGTAGAACGAGTTCTGACAGCAATGTTGCCCACATCATGATGGTACAGAATGAACCTAAATTATAGTTAGTGTTTAGTACAAATTTATTTAAATATTCACTTGCATATGACAAAAACTTGTACGTTGAAGTTAATCCGATATCAGTTTGGAGTCTTGTGAATAATTCAGTGCTACAGTAGCAGTCGAAAGATCTCATACTACGAGATCTTATCCTGATAAAATTAATATATTAAACTGAGAAGGATAATACATTGTTAGATTAAACATTTTAAATTCTAAAAATTTGGATTATCGCTAAATTGATATAATTAAAATAAATCGGTGATAAAATAGAGCAATATGATGCTTCAATTGAAGCGTTTAATTTTAGTATAGTAACAACTTAATAAATTTTTTCTTAAATTTGAAGAAATTAAATTTAGACTTGAACAAACTAAATTTTAAAAACTATAAAGAAGATTAATTTATCCTCGTAAGACTCTTAATAAACTCTTAATAAAATTTTGTATTGCTTCCACGAGTGGAGTATCTAAGACTTCGTAGAAGGAATTTATTTCGCGTTGTAGATGTAGAAAATCGCGACTTAATCGATTTCTGATAACGCTTACAGCGTTATCCTCGCGATAGGCGTGCACGCCTGAGGGACGCAGAGGATGATCTGTCAGCGAAGCGCGATCGCGATTTATGAAGAATCGACTTGGATATTATCCGTATTACCACACCGGTTGACCTTGATACTCCTTAAAGAAGAAGCAACTTCCTCTGGGAGTAGTCTGAGAGAACGTTCTCTGGAACGACTGCGTGATAGCGTAGCCGCGTGCAAACTGTCGCTCGAACGGTTCCTCGTTGGCCTGGTCGCCAAAAAGCGAAGGAAACGCGCGGAAAAACACACCAGTGCCAGTCTCGCATGACGTATCACCCCGGGAATCGGATTCAGGTCCACTTAGGGCAATCGGTGGATCGTCCATCCATTATCCAATCTGGCGATCGCGACCGTCGTCGCTGAAGGGGAACCTAATCGCGGCGGAGTCAATTCGGACGAAGAGACAACGACGTCAACGGTCAATCTATGGCCGACAGTGTTGGCCATCAAATTGGGAACAAAGTGCGTCTCGGGCATTGCTTGTTGCAAGGACTTTTGCGTCATTGTATTCCCCTTTAAACACTCGATGCCAGTGTACTTGTCTATATGTCTATATTACGTTGCTATTACCAATGACACATTATGACACGTGCCGCTAATCTGCCGGCTCCTGGTACCGACCCCGAACCAAGCCCAATGTGCACTTGGACCACGACACCATATCGCCTTAATTGGACTTGATAGAGTGTTTTGTTCGCGAGTTCTCCTGCAAGATTCTCGCGCAATAACTGGGTCAGTTCTAAGCTGCAATCGAGAACGTGATAGTTACAAATTCGATGTTGCGTGTATAATATCTTACACAGGGTGTACCGACATTTTTTGCCAAGCGCTCTTGTTGTCAAGAGCGGACTTTTATGAGAATCGCTATTGTAAAAGATAATAAAAAAGATTTAAAAATAACATTATTTAATAATATTTTAATGATCTCTAATTATAATTAAATTTTCTTTTTATAATGAAAACATTTATCACAACTAATAAAATTATACCCTATAATATTACTAGTTTTTTTTGTTCAGCCTTTTGTTTAATCCTTTTTTTAAATCATTGTCATGATTTCGTGAAGATAAAGGAAAAAGAACTTACTTCATTCTTTAGATGCTGCGTTATCATGCCGGACTTCATTTCACATGTCGTGATAAAAAGGAAGGTAAGACGCGCGGTAAAATTTCGATAGTTCTAATCGCAAATTATGGCAGAAGCGCATAAGGATAAGGAGCGGAACGAAGATTGAGACCGATACAGAGAGCTGACGAACGAAGAGCACAAGTGGGGGCACCCGCGAGTGTTTCTTGGTCAACATTCACACACGGCATCGCAAGGTAGAATAGCTAATTGCAGTTGTACCTGCGTCACCTATGTGCTGCCGCACTCGCGAATTCGTTTCCGCGTTGGGTGCACAATCGTTCTCCAAAGCCGCCTTTTCATGCACTTTCATTTTTCTTAGAGAGTATCTTTGCATTTTTATTTTAAATTACAATGCGACGAGGGTCCGTCAGCAGTTGGCAGTCCTATGGACAGCGAAATTGTAAGTGATAACAGCTGTTTTTGGTTTTGCCTTTATTTTATCGTGACTTTAAACGTTACGTTGTGATTACACTTAAAATATAAACTTTTTCCATTAAAAAAAATGTTTAATAGTATTGTTTTTTAGTTAAATCTAAAAACTTATTATATCTAATTAGAAATCTATTTTATCTAAATTATTATAATAAAATATGAAAATAAAAAAATATTGCATTATGCATATTAGTTATAAACTGGCAATGATATTATACAGATACATTTTGATAAAATGAAAAACAAATTGTGGAATTGTTATAATATATACATTGAATATTATTTTTAGAAAAAAATGCCTTTAAGAATTACTTTTATTCAAAATAAAAATTTTTTTTTGATTAACGTTGATTGTCAAGAAGTTATATATAATTTGTTTATAGTTATTGCTGCGATTATTATTTTATATATTACTGACAATTATATTTGTTATTTATATCATATATTGTAATATTAATTACATTCATTAATTAGATATTATTTATATGCACCGTACATGCATATTTTAGACATTTGAGAAACAATTTCTTTTTTGTTTTAACAAATCTATCTTTACTCCATATTTTCATTCGATTTTGAAAACAACATTCAAATTAATTAATTATATTTGGATTTTCTTTTATCGTTAAATATATGAAATATTTAACTTATATCGATATGAATATGATCATAAACTTCGAATCACTGCAACTATAATAATTGATTGTTATACTTTTTATGATAGTTATGTCATGCGAGATTTTGAATGTAGAGGAAAGGCTCCTATTATGAGATACCGAGTTCATTTTAGGTAAATGCTAGAAGTCTATAGGCAGAATTTAAAAAAATAATAGATCATTTTGAAGGGAATTTAATAAGCTTTAAGATAATGTTACATAAAAGTTAATTCAAATTCCATTTTTTTGAAAACTAAAGAAATGTAAAAAATGAGCAAATCACAAAATCAAAAAATTGTGCTCCTAATGTGAGATGTTCCGAGAAATCGATAATAAAACGCAAAATATATCAGTAAAATTGCAAAAAAACTTTATTTAATGTTTCTAAAATACAAACAAACACAGCCAGTGTGCGCGAAAAATGAGCATGCGATAGATTATACTTAGAACTTATTTTCAGATAGTTGGAATCAAGTATCGCAGATATAGGCACTCGATATTCATCGGTTGTTGTTTTTTTTATATAATATTGTACAATAACATTTATATTTTAGCAACGATTTTCACTCATAGGTCTTCAACATAGGAACATGGATTATTTCATATTAGGAATGGATATTTCATATTACGATTTCCTCGCCTTATGATTTTATGATCATCAAATCTAACTTCTGTAATTAAACAATTCAACATATCCCGTATTTTTATATTAGTACGATCTTATTCTATCACTACATGAAGAATTTATTACCAAATATTTATTTATTAAATAATAAACAAGGTTTAAATGCTCAATGAAAATATCCAAATTCTAAAATCTTGTTTTATGATGATTACAGGCATGATCTAATAATGAATTTTCTACTAAATAGTTTCTACTAAATAATTTTCAATCCAAGATTAATAAATTCATGGTGGAGCTAATAGATAGACGTTTATTAGTTTAGCAGAAACGCCGCTATCTCATATTAGGCGCCTATCTTATAATAGGAGATTTTTCTCTACATTGAAAAAAAAAGATGTATTAACATTCGTATAATTTTAAAGCAGTAAAATTTGTAAAATTTGATATCAGTTGAAAAAAGATCAAGTAGTATTTGCATATTTTTGTATTTATATACAAAGATACTACTTCTACGTAGAATTAAATTTTATATTTTAGTTTATATGAAAATATTATATTACAATGTTAAATTAACAAAATAAGTTCTTGCAAGTTTTGCGTTATAAAAAGAAGATTGAAAATCACATACTAAAAAAGAATGGTGTTATATCATACAGTATTTTTAATTTTGAAAATAACTTTGTTGATTCAACAATAATATTAATGAAACAAATTATATTTTTTTGTTTTGGGCAAAAAGCAGGAGCATGACGTATTTGTTTTATTAATGATTGTGAGTTAACAAAATTATTTTCAATTAAAATTCTGTTGATATAATATGATTTTTTTTCAATGTATAGGTTTTTTTTGTTTAATGCGAAACTTGCAAAATTTTATTTAGTTAATTTAGCATTTATTTCTTTAATAACTTTTGCAATTTTTTATTTTACTCATGATTATAATTTTAATTTGCTAATAAAGTAGTAATAATCTCACAACTTGGTAAAAAATTTTTCATGCATGAATATGTATAAATATGTAAAATAAATATACATAAACACGCATAAATATTCATAAACGTGTATAATTATATATGAAATATGTTCATACATCTTCACATATCCTTCTTTCTTTTGTAAAATTACTTTTTAGTGTAATAGAAATAATAATAATGTGAAAACATTAAAAATAAAATTACAGGGATAATTTTCGCATTGTTTATTTTAGAAAAAAACAAGTTTAGAAAATGTAAAAAAATTGCTTGTACATAATTATGCGTAATTTTATATATAATTATACATAAGTAATTCTTTTACATTTTTTTAAACTTGATTTTTTTCTAAAATAAATAGTGGGAAAATTATCTTTTTAATTATTTTTAATGTCTTCACGTTATTATTATTATTTCTTACACTAAAAAGTAATTTTACAAAAGAAAGAAGGAACATGTATAGACATATTTCATATATAATTATGTATGTTTATGAATATTTATGTGTGTTATGTATGTTTATATATATGTATGTTTGTACATATTCATGCATTACACATTTTTGTGTAATCTCCTCAATCCGGGAATCTCTTTTTCTCTTTCTGTCTCTCTCTCTCTCTCTCTCTCTCTCTCTCTCTCTCTCTCTTTGAAAATCGAATTTATATTTTGTATTGCCAGTACATATATAATATACATGTATATATATAATACACATGCCATATACATGTATAATAATATATTATTTTTAACTAACTCTGTCAGTTAAACATTAAACAATCCTATAACAGAACTATTGTTAAATAGCTCAATCTATCAATTATCTATATTCAGACAAGCTTAGAAATATTCCATTGATAAATTATACAAATTCAACAAAACTGTTTCTTGTGTGCGCGCAGAATTAATACGATTTTTTTAAATATGCATGTGTACAGAGGTCGAAGCAGTGTCACACCAATTTCAAATATTTTGAAATAATTTTCCCACATTCTTAATTATGTTATTATTGATGCTATCTCCATGCGTTTGTTATATTGGTTGGTTGGCGTTGTCAACTTAGAGATTACCTTGAATGTTTATTCTCGTGATATCTTCTCGTGGTATCTTCTTTACTAAAATATTAATATCATTGAGAAAATATTTTTCCTTAATTGTTGCAATAAAGGAATCACTTCAATTACATTGAAGATTAAGTTGTAATGTAATATTTTTATATAAACTAAAATATCGTAATATTTAATTTTATATAAAAGGAGTATAAATATAAAAATATTTTTAAAAAATGCTACTCGAGCCTTTCTCGTTCAAACTTTACAAATTTTATTACTTATTTTAAAATTATATTATAGTTATTGTATTGACAAATAATTAAAGAAATTTTATTCAAATATTTAGCGTCGGACATAGTTTAGAATCTAGTTTAGAATCTGAAAATTTAAATAAAGAGTTTATTTCAAACTTCTCTTCTTATATTATTTTTTTTATCTTGGATACAGCACTAAGATATTGATGTTTGTTTAGAGACAGTCACGTTCAGATGGTTGGAGAGGAGGAGGGGGGTAACGAGAAATGTAATTTAATCATAGATTTCATCATAGAGAACATGCTATGACATAATAATAAAAAACAAATAAATAACAAGAATATTGTTTGAACAAGAATAAGTATTAATTTATTGTAATAGATTTGTAGAGTCTGCAGTTATTGATTCCAATATCGAGGAGAACTTAATATTGCATTTTTTCGATGTGTTTTATTATCCAATCTCTTAGATACTTAACAAAGTGTATAATGCGTTTCATTGAAAACTTTTAATTAAGACAATATCTCAAATTTTAATCGTAAGTACAAATAATATTTATTTCTTTTCAATTTTCAATAACGGTGCGGATTTATTTGATTCACTGATGTGCGTTATAACATTAACATTTGAAGAAATATAACAAATTTTAATTGCGTTCTTACATTCATTATTAGTGCGATAGTAACAAATAACAATAACAAATAATGTTCTATTGAAAATATTTTGTTATAAATATTCCTCGTTAGAAATTATGTCATTGAAATTAATGTAGACTGTCGCCGCTAATGCCGTGCGAACGGCACCGATACGAACGTTATCGGCGTGACGACGATTATACGAATGCTGGAGCTGATATGTAGTCAGCACGAGGTGTACAAGCAGGACCTTGAAATCACGTCTCCTGCCGTGTTCACGAGCCTATCGCGGATTCCTGCATCACGGGGAACCAATTTTGATGACATCATCCGCATATATTCCGCGTTTCTAACGTTGCACTACTAACGCGAAATTCGTCATGTGCTTACAGATATTACGGGTTTTTTTTAATTGATACGGAAAATCGGCATGCGACTCGCTTCGACTCGACAATTGTTTGCGAGTTGTTTACAAGTCTGTCTATAATTTTCGCGATTATTTTAATTGCTCTAATATTCTATGATTTATTCGATTGATCGTAAACTATCGAAAATTACTGGTCTCGATTATGACAGCGCTAATTGTCAGATTTCTAAGAAAATACATGTCTATTAATTGAAAGATGTGTATGATTGAAGAAAATATCTTTGAAAAAAGGAAATTTTTTCGTTTTTTCATAATTAAAGATTAATTTTAAGAATTTTTATATCTATAAATATTTTCAACTTTTTTTAATTCTTCTGTTTATATTATTTATCTATCTTATTTCTGTCAATTCTCTCTCTCTCTCTCTCTCTCTCTCTCTCTCTCTCTCTCTCTCTGTAATTGAAACATTTTCTAGTAAATACAATATAATTATAAGAAATTATAATTTTTCTACATACAATATTTAAACCGATTAGTCATTGAACTTTAAATATTTAGAAAATAGTTTTTAAAGATTAAGTATGTTAAAATAACTCATAAAAAAATTTCTAAACATAGTTTATTTATTTCTTAAACATATTAAAGAAACATGCGGACATTTCGGCTTTAAAGGGTTTCTTTCAAACTTTTTAAGTTATCCAATTCAAAGAAAAAATTATATAATTAAAAATTAAATAATATTATTTATTTAGAAAAATAATAATATTAACTGTAACATTTACAATGTATCAAATGGTTACATGATTGACACAATTGACGACCAATTGGAAAATGTTACAGCCTATTAAGAAGGAATAATAGGCATCAATATTTAGTGAGGAAATAAATGTGCGCATCTTTTTATCGCACGTTTAATATTTTCAGCTGACTGCATGATGCAGACATATGAGGGCAATACTGCATTGCCTCCTCCTTGCGAGGAAATTATCCATCAACGAAAGGGTGGTTGGTTTTTAACGTATAAAAAGATTCTTTCTTTCGTTGTCCTAATCGTGATCGTTGTAATTATCGCCGGTATAATTGGATGGAACCTTGGCACAATACCTAAAATGAGAGTAAGTGATTTATCGTAACATTATAATTATTTGTTATTATTGGTTTATCATCATTGTACTGGTAATTGATGTTTTATTGTATAATAATAATAATTTTAAATTTTATCTATTATTTTTGATGAGAAAAAAATTAAAATTATAAAATAAAAAATTTATAGATCCATTTTTTATATTTATTGATTAAGATCACCATATTTTATTCAAGATTATTTATATTAAAAAATAAAAAAAATAGTAGGAAATAAAAAGTAAAAAAATAATTAAATAATAATAATAATTAAATAATAATAAAAATTTAAAAAATAATTATTTTAAAGTCATTACTATTTTATTATAAGTTTTAATTAATGATTTAATACTTAATTAATGATTTAATACATTACATTTATGTATATTTCAATATGTAAAATAATAAAACATAATATCTCTCTCTTTAATAAATACTAATAATAATTTTTTCTGTTAATTAGATATATGATCCATTAGCCCTTATTGAGGAAGAAGTGGAGGAAGGAGGTGATATCATGATAGCCTCAGTATCGCCTTTCGTTCATCCTTTGAAATATAATCTCGAATTGACGCTGTCGAATGACATCAACGCCACATTAAAGCTGAAAGGGCGAGTCATCATTGAATTTCGCGTGGATGATACAACGCCATTAAACCAATTGTCTCTGAATGCGAGAAATATCACGGCGACGCGTTACAAGTTGTCACTCATAGAAGAGAATGGTGCGCATGCGAAAAGGAGGCGTAGGAGACGCGCTGAAGATATAGGCGGTCAAGAGAATGCTGGTACTTTCTACAGAAATCAATTAAAAGAAATAGATCTTTTCGATCAAAACGGATCTTAGCGTTTAAATTATATTTCAGAGTAAATTTACATACAATATACATACATATATATTCAATTCTGTAAAAAACATTTCATACGCCGAAATCTTTTTCAGTTTTGAAATGCAATCGTGAATAGAATTAGAGTAGTAATATCATATATTAAATTAACGAGCAATTTAATAATTTTTAATGCTAATAAGAATCATAGATGTTAATAATTTGATGTTAATCTAAGCATTTTTACTGTAAATAATTTAATTAATTTTCTTCAAAAATGTTACATAGATTCTCTATCCATTAATATTCCTTATCTAAATTATTTTCTGCTTTTTTTGGATTGTAATAAACAAACAATATTTTAATTGGCATACGATAAATAAATGATATTAATTAATTAAATAAATGAAAAATAGATAAAGATATAATCTTAAATAGTTCGATTTACTTATTCAATTTAATTCGGCTCATAATGATTAACCAATTGTCTTAAATTATATAAATACGTGCACAGAAGTTTATAAGTGTTGTACTTAAGACTTGTGTTCATTAAATTTGGATCGTAATCTATGTCACGAATGCGATTGCTGCTTGTTTTTATTTGGATTATAATTTGCATCATGAATAACTCGTAAATTGTCATTATAAGGCAACGAATTAATACACGGTTTAACAAAACAAGCAGGTTTTTGGTGAAATAATGCGCGATAAGACAACGACTAGTTTGCAGCTGTGACAATATCTAATATAATAGCGTGCATGTGGTCAATTGTATAACGTTCGTAATAAATTTTAAAATAAAAAAGAGAAATAACTTTATTCTTTATGTTTTAAGTATTTTACGTAATTGAGCTGATTAAATCCAGTTTCATTTTTTAATACGTGTAAAAAGTAATATAATTAAATTTATTACTTGAAATTTCCGCAAAACTCTTGTTACTTTTAGAGAATATTAAATAAAGAAAGAAAAAAATTACATAATTGATTGTGTTTAATGCCGGACAACCATCTGTTCAACGCAGACAATGCCACTACTTTGGCTCCTACTATGATGTCATCTTCGCAATTGGAAAATCAGGATACAACACGCATCGTTGTGACGGAGTATCCCTCGGGAAATGCAATCATTTCGGGCAACGAAACTTTTTCTTTGACAAACGAAAATTTGTCAGTGCCCGAAGAGAAAATCGCGGAATCTACAAACGCTACGATTGGATTAGTAACTTCTATTATGATAACTTCCAGTAATGAAAGTATAACTGATGTGGAGATTCAGCGATACGAAGTGGATGCTAATAATGGATTATATGTGATATATCCGGCTGTCGCCATGAGTCCAGGAATATACAACTTGGAGATCGATTATGAGATTCTATTTGATGGCAAAGCGATTTATTCGACGAGTTACAGCAAAGGAAAGTAAGTTTTTCTATATGATTATAGTGAAAAAAATTAGTTAACTAATTGTCGATTGCAAGAGTTAAAATATATCTTGCACAAGATACAGCTTATCTAAGCAAAAAGCATTTCGGAACATTTCAGATATATTGCTGCAATATTACAACGTAATACTTACTGGGAATATTAATTAAATTTTTTGAAAATTACAAAAAAGTTGTCTACAAGTTTATTATTTTAAAAATATGTTATTAACTATATTTATAGTTATTCTGATAATATAAAAAATTATAAAAACATATTTTTATACATGATGTCTTTTTTCTTTTTTTCTGATTTATATTAAAACTTTTCAGTTTTAGAATATTTAATATTAATTCTCTAAATATAAATTAAAAAAAATTTCTTCAAATATTTTTGTGTCTTTAATTTAGATATTTTAAAAAATATGTCTACTTTTGGGGTGATTATATATATATTTTTAGATCGTTAATCGGGACGCGGTTAAAACCTGTACAAGCTTCGCATCTTTTGCCTATCTTCGATGATGTGAAACTCAAGGCTATTTTTTCAGCGTCCGTGGTACATCCACGCGAAGCGAGAGTTCTGTCAAATATGCCTCTCAATATTTCCAAAGATATGTAAGTATTTCATACTGTTAATTACAACTGTGTCAACGTTTACGTGCCTACAAGATCCATATCGCTTATGAAACTATAGCGAAACTGTCCAGTTCCACAGCTATTATTTTTCCAACTATGTTTTCTTTAGAGAAAATATAATGAAAAATTTACAAACAAACAAACATACACGAAAAATATACATGAAACATACATTACTAGTAATGTAATGAAACATACATTGTAGTAATTACTTTTAGTTTTTAATTACTTTTAGTTTTTAATTAATTTACAGTTCAAATTTTTAATTTTTTGTTTTAAATTAAAATTACTCCTAAAAGATACCAAAATTATAGGACATTAAAGAAAGAATTTTTTCATTAAAATATAAATTTGATTCTATCAGTGCAATGAATTGTAATGACATTTCTCGTACCATTAGTTTTCTATATTTTTTTTCATGTGGACGATTTTTAGGCATTTAAATTAATCACTAATCAGTAATCTGTATCTTTCAAGATCGGGTGATCGAGTGATCGATATCTTCACCGATACCCCGTTGCTCTCGCCTTACAATCTGGCTTTCATAATGGGCGAAATAGAGTCGGTGGGCGAGACGAAAATAGGATTTGATAACGCAACAGAGGTGACTTTTTGGGGCGATCCGAAGAGACGATCACGGGGAATTTATCTTCTCGACAAACTCGACCAAATTGTTGTACATTTGAACGACATGTTCTTGATGCCTTATCCGCTTCCGAAATTAGATATCGTCGCATTACCGTCGCGAATCGTCGATAACGCTGGAAGCCCGGGATTGATATCATTGAAGTAAGAAAGCTCACAGCGTTATATTTCATCTACAAGAGAATAATTAGTTTACTATGAAATTATCTCGATGGAAAAATTACAATTATTTTATAAATTTTAAAGATATAATAAAATTTCATTTTTAAGTGCATTGATTTTCAATACCAATAATGTTCAATATCCAAGTTTTTTTCGCATTAAATATTTTATTATTATTCTATTAAGTGATCCAATCAGCAAAATGTAGTGATTCAATTAGCAATTTATCTAGAAATTGTTAGTAAATTCGATTAAAATATAGCATTAACTTCGCATTAAGTTTGTATTTTGCTGACAAAGCTAACATAATGTGAGCGCAAATTGTCAACGAAAACCGAGTTTTAGTTGGTTCTTACCATCAATTTACTGTCAGATTGTCAACAAGATTTAGCTAACAATTTGTTTTCATATTTTGTTAACAGATTTTATTATATATCTGCCATTAATTTGCTGACATCATTGAATATAACAGAATTTGCATGAAATTTGCCTTTTTGTCGAAACTTTGTAGCCTTTGACAAAATTTGTTTTCAACAAATTTGGCTGACTGGAATAAAACAAAGAGAATTAAATAAAACAAAAGAATTAAAAACAAAAGAATTTTATAATATATACAAATTTATGCTTAGTTGACGCGATTTGATATCATTATATTTTTTTATAGCAAATGTATATGAAAATAATATTTTTATTTCGCACAATAACTATTTTGATGGGTGCGGACACATAGAATTTATTTTTACCTTTTTTTTTAAAAAGATAATTTTTATAGTGATCCATTATACTCTTTCGATCGCTCTATGTTCGATGTCGCGTTATATCAAGTTAAATTGTTTTCAAGGCAATCGCTCTTCTACGCCGCAGATCGATCTCCCATGGTCACGAAGACAGACGCGTTAAGTGTTCTGATAAGCCTGATAGGAGAACAATGGTTGGGCGGCGTTGTGAACATGAAGAATTGGACGGACATTTGGCTATTTGAAGGCTCAACTCTCTATTTGAGACACGAGATGATTGAGAAGGCATATAATTGGAATAATATTTGCGATATCCATTAACTGTAAAAGTACATATCGACGTTCGACGAATAATATTTTATATTGAAACATGTTAAATTATATTAAAATTATGTACTTTTAAAGTTAATATTAAATTCTATGTTAATTATTTTAAAAAGGTAAAAAATAATTAGATAAAAAAATTTGATTCATATGGTACAAAATTGTTAAGCTTTTTTAATTGAAGAGTATTCAAACATAATTTTTAAAATTTTTCATATGAAAGTGTATAGAAAAACCAAATTTTTTTATATAGAAAAGAAGGTTTGACTTTTTAATTTTACGACTGTTTATATAGTTTTTTATTTTATATTAATATTAAAAATTATTTTCTTGTATTTTTTTAATTTAGTTTTCAGTTTATGTCCATGTCACTTTTTCAAAATAATTGATTTACACTTGACAATTTAGATAAGGATAGTCTTCTCTCGCCGAAAAAAGCAAAGTTTTTATGAAGTTCTATTTTCAGATAGATTCATCATTGAGTTCCAATCTTGCCTTTCTTGCCAACGTGCAATGGGAAGCCATGGAAGAAGATAGTTACAGTGTTTCAAGGCCGCTGCAATCGAATGTCAATCCTACTAATTTGGATTTTTCAGATCGCAATATTAGACATAAGAAAGGTAAAGACCGAAACAGTTTATCAAACTGTTTCTCTTTTTATGCTTATGATATTTTCAAGTATTAATATCTTATTCCTCCTAGTTGAATACTGGTCAACATTGATTTACTTTATTTTCAATATTAACAATAATTACATACTTGAAATGAAACTGTGATTATTTGATTTTAATATTTATATCTTACATAAAGATGTTCACAAATATTATAAATAAATATCAAATACTTGAATATTATTATTAATATCTATATATTAATTTTTATAATTATTAAAAATTTGCATTGCATATTTTAATATTATATAATTTCGTAGCCAATTTAAGAGTTTATGTTGCTTTTCAACATATTTTTTGACTTGTCTTTTTCCTATAATTTTTTAAATCACATTCAATAACTATTTAAATCACTGTATATTTTTGAACATGCAAACAAAATATTGTCAAATAGTCTCAGCTTCATTCGAAAGGCAGTATCGCTCTTGTACTATTATACGCTCTTGTAACGATGCATAATGTAATTCTGCATTCTGACTGCTTCTTGTAGGTGCATGTTTGATTCGCATGTTGCATGGCGTGATAAACGATACCGCCTTTAGGAATGGCTACCGGAAATTCATAGCAAGGTGGTGGGTATATCACATTATCGTCGATTTATTCTTCAACTGGGTCGTCATTCGTTCATTAATCGCGCGATTCCGGCATCGACGTTTATATCACTCGCTCGTGCATGATTTAGTCGAAATGATAATCGACGCGTTTTACAGCGAGTTATCCCGTCGGCTTTATGGTAATGTCAGTCGTTGAATGTCACGAGCTGTCGACTATTATTCCTTATGCTTCTTTATCGGCCTCGTTATATAAGTGCATCTATCATCGATATACATATTGCGTTGAATCGCACAAACGTACAAAGTTATACAATCTTGTCGCGTGATATATACAAGGAATGCATGAACAATAATACTCTATTTTTCGTTGTAGAAAAATAATAAAATTATTGTAAATTATTGTTTAAAATGTTTTAGGAATTATTCGACAGCGAACGTTGACGATTTCTGGGAAGCGATGGCGGAAGAAGTTATCGGTTTACCCATGGGAATTACGTTAGCCGAAGCGATGAACTCTTGGATTTCACATCGTGGATATCCGATTGTCAGCGTTATGAGGCAATATAAGGAAGGCACCGCTATTATTCGACAGGTATGCGATCTTAAACATTACGAAATTGCATATTTAATTTTCTGAAATAAAAGTATTATAATTTATATCGATATGCTTCTCGATTATGTATTTACCATCAACTATATTGCACAGCAAAAATTTACATATGACCAATCATCCGACATTCAACCGACGTGGTACGTACCGCTTGACTATATTAACAAAACGAGCAATGATTGGTCATCTCCGACAAAGATGTGGTTGCATTCCGAAACGGAAATGGTGGTGCATAACATTGGCGTTCAAGATTCGTGGATTGTATTCAATGTGAATAAAACAGGTTAGCTAAACAAATATTTTTCTTAAAAATGTCCTTAAAATCTCAATTATAAAAAATTGAGACATTTTTATCTGGATTAGTAAAACATTTTTTATCTACACCATTTTGTACGAAACATTTTTATATTTTTAAATTTATGAATAATTTTTAATGAAAAAATAAAACATCAAGTTAAAGCTGAAATAAGAGTTGTATTTTAACATTTTAAATATAATTATTAATAGTGAGACAGGAAATTAGATTTATCTAGTCTCGTAGATATTTATAGATAAGCATTTTTACGTTATCTAGTAAAATAAAAAATACTTGTTTTATTTTTTATTATTATTAATTTTTTTATTTATAATCTTTTTTCAATTATTCTTAATATATTTAATATAATTATAACACAATTATGATTTTACAAATAATTTTTGTAACTTGTATTCATGCAGAAAATTACTTCTTGTTAGAGAAAAATAGGTTAATCTTAATATTCTCCAATTTATTAGGTGTACAAAAAAGTTCTGAGCTTTTTTTTGTAAAATTCAATCTTTATTCAAAAACAAACGAAAAAATATGGTTTGCTGCGTAACGCCAAGCTGTTCTGCAAGCTCCTTTTCAGTTTGCGTAGAGTTTATATCCAGCAGTGCTTG